>JAEAME010000243.1_pt1 | contig 68517 bp, 54 predicted proteins | sample 8958731 | NCBI WGS metagenome assembly JAEAME01 (sample SAMN16933194, study PRJNA681113) | bioreactor sludge metagenome | isolation source: anerobic bioreactor sludge (Control) | place: India:Bengaluru | collected 2018-10-24
CTTATGAAAAAAAGAAATCTCTAAATCAATTACTTACCTGACGTTAGTCAGAATTGTAAAGAAAAAACATTTAGAACAAAAAATATGGAAAATTATACAGTAGACTTATCAAAAAAATGGGATTATGAAAATGGTTTCTATTTGACATGTGAAACAAGCAGAATTGGTAAACTTCTAAACCATTTAGAAATTTACAATAAAATACTAGAACTTCCGGGCGATATATTGGAATTTGGTGTTTATAAAGGAACTTCATTAGTACGTTTACTTTCATTTAGAAATTTATTAGAAAATGAGAACTCAAGAAAAATATTTGGTTTTGACATTTATGGTAAGTTTCCAGACTTATTGAAGTTAGAAAGCGATAGAAAATTTGTTGAAAGATTTGAAAATGATGGTGGTTATGGAATAAGCAAAAAAGAATTGGAAATTCATCTTGACAATAAAGGCTTCAAAAATTATGAATTAATTGAAGGTGACATTTTAAAAACAATTCCAGAATTCCTTGCTAAAAATCAATCAAGAAAAATATCTTTGCTACATGTAGATGTAGACGTTTATGAACCAACAAAAATAATATTGGAGAATCTTTGGGATAGAGTAGCTAAAGGAGGCATATTAATGTTAGATGATTATGGTACTGTTGAAGGAGAAACAAAAGCCGTTGATGAATTTTTCGCTGACCAAAATATCATTATTAACAAACCCAAATTTAATTATATACCCTCTTATATAATTAAAAAGTGAAATTTAAATGAAGAACAACGAACCGTTAACAAAGGCTATATGCAATAAGGATTTCAGTGGGTAATTCAAGCATTCTACCCCGCTAAAACTTCGGTGTAATTGGACAGGTAAGTACCCCGCAAACCCTTACTACATATAGCCTCAACTGTCATTGTTTATTTCGTTGCTAAAATTATACCGGTGTATTGATAAAAAGAAGTTTAGAGATGGTAATTGCCCAAATTTTAAAGAATAATGTATATACAACATTTAAATATCAATTCATTACAATTTGAAAATAATATCATTGAAGTTTGCAATATAAAATTATCAATCCTTTGAACAAAATAGTCTAAAAAGTTAGTAAAAAAATATCAAATTGTTTTACAATAAGAATTATAGTAAACAAATAAATATCAAATATATAATACTCCCCAAATTAAAACAATTGAACAGTAGTGATAAAAAATGAGCAAAAAATTTTGTTAATTGGTGGTACTGGTACATTAAGTACTGATGTCATGAAACTTTCAGTAAAGAAAGGGCATTTGGTTTATGTCCTAAATAGAGGTAATCGTGTCAATTATATTCCTCCAAATGTCAACTTATTAAAGGTGAATATTAAGAATAAAAATGAAATTATTAATATTATTCAAGATAATACATTCGATGTTGTTATTGATTTTCTATCCTATAATTTATCTGATATAAAAAATAGTCTATCTCTTTTTAAAGATAAGTGTCATCAGTTTATTTTCATTTCTACTGCTTGTGTTTATCAAAGGGATCAGAGAGTCGCACCTATTACAGAAAATTGTTCATTTGGCAATCCTCGCTGGGATTATAGTTTGAATAAAATAACATGTGAAGAATATTTGGTCAGTCAATGTAATCTTATTGGATTAAAATATACGATAATTAGACCTTATATTACTTACGGTGATACTCGAATACCTTATGGAATTATGCCTGCTTATGGTTGGCATTGGACTTTTATTGCACGAATATTAAACGACAAACCAATTCTTTTATGGGATAAAGGTGAAGCAATTTGTACATTAACTCATACATCAGATTTTGCTAAAGGAGTAGTCGGGTTGTATTGTAATCCAAAAGCATATAATGAAGCATTTCACATAGTAAGTGATGAAAGTTTGACTTGGAAAGAATTCGTAATTTTAATAGGGAAACTATTAAATAAAAAAATTACTTATATTGAAATACCATCAACATATATTGCAAAAAAAATACCTTCGTTAAAAGGAATACTTTTAGAAGATAGATCTCTTGATGCTATATTCGACAATTCTAAGATTAAAAGAGTAGTGCCAGATTTTATTTGTACTACATCTTTGGAGAAAGGGATTATGCAAACAATAGAATATTATAAAAACAATAATTATGTTAATGGTATTGATTATAAATGGGATGCACAAATTGATAAGCTTATTTATGATTACCTAAAAGAGAAAAATCCAAGTAAAATAAAAGTTTCAAATCTAAATTATATAAAGTATCTTAAGTACTCATATAAAGAAAAGCTTACTTATTTTGAATATAGATATCTACCTATTTTTTTTATACGAATTATTGAATTAATTAAGAAAAATATTCATATGTATTTAGCTTATGTTTTTAATAATTAAGATTAACACATAAGGCTAATTGGAATATTTACCAGGGGTGTGTACAAAATCGGTAGATAATAAAGACTGACTCAAAATAAATTGCACAATGATAGAAATTAAGAATAAGGAAGATTGTTGTGGTTGTAATGCTTGTACAGTAATATGTCCTAACAAATGCATCTCAATGTCTAATGATGAAGAAGGTTTTTTCTATCCAACCGTAGACAAGGAAATTTGTATCGATTGTAATCTTTGCGAGAATGTTTGTCCAATTTTAAAAAAAAGAGTTATTATAGTTAAGCGTTTTGAAGTACCAATAATATATGCAGCGTACAACTCTGATATGGAAGTTAGACTTGATAGTACTTCTGGAGGCATATTTTCAGCTCTGGCTGAAAAAATATTTTTTATGAAAGGATATGTTGCGGGAGCAATTTTTAATGAAGATCACACCGTATCCCATATTATTACAAACAACAGAGAAAGATTATCGGAGATCAGAAGTTCAAAATATTTACAAAGCTTCACGAACAGTTTATATTCAGACGTAGAACATTTACTTGAAAATAAAGAAAAGGTATTGGTATGTGCAACACCTTGTCAGATAACAGCTTTGTATGCATATCTAAACCGTGAATACGATGATTTGATAACCTGTGATTTTATTTGTAAAGGTGTTAATTCACCAAAAGTATTCATAAAATACATTGAAATGTTGGAACAACAATATAACTCTCGGGTTGTAAGAATTAAATTCAAAAATAAAACCTTTGGTTGGCATAGATTCTCCACAAAAATTGATTTTGCTAATGGGAAAAGTTACATCAAAGATCGTTACAACGATTTATTTATGATAGGATATCTTCAATCAGGCAATTTTGCACGCCCCTCTTGTTACACTTGTAACTTTAAAGGATTCCCTCAAAAAGCTGATATTACGTTAGCTGACTTTTGGGGGATCGAGAATATTGATCCTTCAATGGATCAAGATTGTGGAACTTCATTGATTATGATTAATTCAGATAAGGGATTTTCATTTTTTGAAAGTTTGGGAGACGCAATTTTTAAGAAAGAATTTAAAAAGGAAGATGCAGAAAAGGGAAATTTAGCGATGAATTTTCCATTAAAAGCGATAAATAATGATCGTAAAGCATTTTTTGAAGCATTAGATATGCATTCATTCAAGCAAGTTGCAAAAAAATTCTTTCCGATTCCATTAAATTTGATGCAAAAAATGAGAACAAAATTCCGATCAATAAAAAGATTTTTTAAATATTGTTTGTCTATTGGCTTTTCACTATCCACTTGGTGTCAATTCATTAACTACAATTTTATCTTCAAGAATGTACAAAAGTCAGGGAAGATCAAATTTCGTCCTCAAAAATTTTGTCGAGTTTCAATAGATAAATCTGCTAGACTTATTCTAAAATCTAGTTTCACGATGGGAATAAAGCAAGTGAAATCTTCACATTTGGAAACACGTTTATTATTAGAACCACAAGCAAGAATGACGATAAATGGGAATTTCGAAATGTATTGTAATTCTTATATTCGTGTTATCAAAGGTGGCGAATTAATTTTACATGAGGGATTTATAAATGAAAATGTACAAATCACTTGTGCTTCACGAATTATTATTGGGAAAGGGTGTGCCATTGCAAGGGATGTAATTATCCGAGATTATGATGCACACACCATAGAAGAAGTGGGCTTTGAAATTGCAAAACCAATAAGTATCGGTAATCATGTTTGGATTGGGAATAGGGCTATGATTCTTAAAGGAGTGACTATAGGAGATGGTGCAATTATTGCAGCAGGTTCTATAGTCACAAAGAATGTTCCATCCTATTGTGTAGTTGCGGGTATTCCAGCTAAAGTTGTTCGAGAAAAGGTTTTTTGGCACTAAGAAACAATCAGAGTAACTTACCTCTACCTTTTGTGTCGTTTAAAAAAAACATAAACCTCTTAAACGCTTACCTTTCCTAGATTCATGTCTTGGGATTTGATCCCAAAGTAAAATCAAATCGTCACCGGTATACAATCTTCTGCAAACCTTATCAATTCGTAATTTCAAAGAACATTTAGTAATTTTAACCAGACACTGAGAACAAATATTAACTTTTACCGCACACTACTGATAATATATAGCTAATTTTGAAAAAAATTCTTATCACTGGAACAGCAGGTTTTATAGGTTTTCACCTCGCAAAAGCTTTACTTGAAAAAGGTGAAGGGGTTGTTGGTTTGGACAATATAAATGATTATTATGATCCTAAACTCAAATATGATCGTTTAAGAAAAACTGGTATTTGTGTGAAAGAAATTGTTTGGGACAATCCAATAACAAGTTATATTTATCCACAATATCGATTCATTAGAATGAATCTTGAAGATAAAGATAAATTGTTCAAACTATTCGCAAATGAGCAATTTGACTATGTAATAAATCTTGCCGCACAAGCAGGAGTAAGATATAGCATTGAAAAACCGGATGTTTACATTAACAGTAACATTATTGGTTTCTTTAATATATTAGAAGCGTGTCGGAACTTTCCAATTAAACATCTTTTTTTTGCCAGTAGTTCAAGCGTTTATGGAAATAATTCCAAGACTCCTTTTTCTGAAGAGGACCGAACAGACAGTCCGATCAGTTTATATGCCGCCACGAAAAAGAGTAATGAGATCATGGCTTATACTTACAGCCAATTATATAAAATTTCTTGTACTGGTTTTCGTTTTTTTACAATCTATGGTCCATGGGGCCGACCAGATATGGCATTATTTAAATTTACTAAAGCTATATTTGAAAATACTCCAATCGATGTTTATAATAATGGTGAACTAACACGTGATTTTACATACGTTGATGATGCTATTGCAAGAATTGTCGCTTTAATTGATATCAACCATCATTTTAAAGATGAGGATAATCCAGCCGTTGGAAAAGTTACCGAAATCTCACCAGCCACTTATTGTATAATGAATATTGGAAACAACACTCCTGTAAATGTCCTCGATTTTATTGAAACCATTGAATTGAAAATAGGCAAAAAAGCAAAGAAGAATTTTATACCTATGCAGGCAGGTGACGTTAATACAACATTTGCTGATATAGCTAAACTTAATGAGGTAATGGGTTTTTTACCAAAGACAAATATTAAAGAAGGCGTTGATGCTTTCGTAAATTGGTACGTTAACTATTACTACTAATATGTTCTATGTATTTATTGTTTGTTAAATTTTAAGGAAAATTAATTTCATAATCATAACCGCCTTGATTGACAAATATTTACAAATATCACTCCGTTTTTTTATTAATCGATATTAGGTCTATAAACTTTCCGAACAATGATTTATTTGATTATTACTAAACATAAAATCCTAACATGGTGAGATCAATATAAAAATTTTAAAGATATTCAAATATAAATGTGCAAGTTAGGAAATTCTGCTTTTATAGATAATTCAAACATTGGAATTATAATTCAAGCACGAATTGGTTCAACGCGGTTACCAGGAAAAATACTAAGACCTTTTTATAAAGATAAAACCATATTAGATATTATTATTGAAACACTTGAACAATTTGGCATTAAACTTATACTCGCATTCCCATTTGGAAGTGAAAATAATATTCTTGCTGAAAAGTATGGTTTAAAAATTATTTTCAGGGGTTCTGAAGAGAATGTATTGGAAAGAATCATCAAAGCAGCTGAATTTAATAATGTAGATACAATTATTCGGGTTTGTGCTGACAATCCTTTCCTTGATTTTGGATTATTACATGACTTACTGATTAAAATGGATGACGAAACTGATTATTTATCTTATAAAATCAATAATATCCCAGCTATTAAAACTCATTTTGGGTTCTTTTCTGAGGTTGTTTGCCTAAAAACACTTAAAGACATAGCATCAAGAACTCAAGAAAAATTATACAGAGAGCACGTTACAAATTATATTTATTCTCATGAGAGATTGTATAAGATAAAATGGATAACCGCTCCTGACAAAATCTTAAAGAATAACTCAATTCGTTTAACCATCGACACAATTGACGATTTCATAACGGCCCAAGAAATTTATTATCAGATTTTTCCAGAAATAAACTACGATACAGTTATTGATTACATAAATACAAAACCTGATCTATTTGTAAAAATGCGTATTTCCATGACAAAGAATTTAAAATAAATCAAATGACATACATTATTGGTGAAATCGGACAAAACCACAATGGTTCAGTTGATTTGGCTAAATTACTAATTGAAATGGTTGCACGTCCCGTTAAAGAGGAATTATTCGGGATTGAATTAAAAAAAATGGATGCAATTAAGTTAACCAAACGAGATTTGTCCGAAGAACTATCTATATCGCAAATGAACAAAATATATGACAATATACATTCATTTGGGAAAACATATGGTGAACATCGTCAACATCTTGAGTTAACCAAGGAACAACATTTTGAATGTTATAAATTTGCTAAATCATTTGGTTTTGAATTCGTTGAGACGCTCTGTGCAATTGGATGTTTATCATTATTAAAACTATTTACTCCTGATAGATTAAAAGTGGCAAGTCGTGATTTAACAAATCTTCCTCTGTTATCGGCTATTGCTGAAACAAAAATTCCCATTATCCTTTCGACAGGTATGTCAGGTAAAAAAGAGCTTGATAATGCTTTAAGTATAATAAATAAATATAACAATAATGTATCTATTTTGCATTGTGTATCAGAATATCCAACAAACCCCGCGAAAATAAATCTCAAAACAATAACTTATCTTAAAAAACATTATTCACATTATAAGATAGGATTTTCTGATCACACTATAGGTATTTCAACACCTATAGCTGCCGTTGCAATGGGTGCTGAAATAATTGAAAAACACATTACACTTGACAGGCGAATGAAAGGTAGCGATCAATCTTGTTCATTGGGTCCAGATGGGGTTAACAGAATGGTGAGGGATATTCGGATTTTAGAAATGTCTTTGGGACGAGAAGATATTTTTATTGAAGAAAATGTAACTTTTGCAAGACTAAAACTTGAAAGATCAATAGCAAGTAACCGTGAGATAAAACCTGGAGAAATTATTGCTGAAGATGATTTACATTTACTGTCACCAGGAGATGGATTTAAATGGATTCAAAAAGAAATGGTAATAGGAAAAACTGTACTAACCTTAATACCTAAAGATGAAATTATTTATCCAAATATGATAAAATAATGCATCACTAGCTTGCGCTGCTTTGTTAATGGTTCTATGAAAAGTTTAGAAAATTTTCGTTCATCTAAATTTTTATCGATCACTCAATGAAGCTCCCCGCCTTAGAGCAGCGGGGTATCTGAAAACAATGCTAACTGTTTGCTTTTGTACAAAACTGTATAATCTTTCCCCAACCCTTGATCATATAACCTAGATCTAATGCAGGTGATTTATCAGGAATATACTCGTCTTCCTTTTTATGGAGTACCAAGAATGACTGAGCATTTAAAGTAATTTAGCATTTTATTAATGAAAAGAGGATTCGCAGATTATATCACAAAATGAATATTCGTGCTATTTATCCGGTTCCAAGAACCAGTGTTTCCAATTGACCTGTTCCCCAAACCCCAGATATTGTGCAATGAGTTACAGTTCTGGCAATAAATACAGATTTGTTTTGCACCCTAACATGCAGTTATTAATTTGGGAAGTATTGTACTATAAAACTTTATAAAAATCCTTTCGATGGAATTCGATCTTATATTATTTTAGTTAAAATGACTCTCCCGAAAATTGTTATAACAGATATTGATGGTGTTTGGACGGATGGTGGAATGTATTATGACCAAACTGGAAATGAATGGAAAAAATTCAACACTTATGACAGTGCTGGCGTCTTCTTTTGTCATAGACTTAACATCCCGGTCGCAATCATTACGGGAGAGGAGACAATAATTGTTAAGCGTAGAGCAGAAAAACTATGTGTTGATTATGTTTTCCAAGGGGCTAAAAATAAATTTGAAATTGCGCAAAAACTTTGTTCAGAATTAAAAATAAATCTTAATGAGGTTGCTTATATTGGAGATGATATCAATGATCTTGAACTTTTGAAAAATGTAGGTATTTCTGGTGCGCCAGCTAATGCTCCCCCATATATCAAACAATATACCAAAATTATTACAAAGAAGTATGGGGGTGATGGTGCTTTCCGTGAGTTTATAGAAGAAATCCTATTTTTATCCGACCTTTCCATTGAAGATTTATTAGGATGACAGATATCGATTTTCTGTAATTATACGAAATCCTACAACTGATAAGTTGTTCACCGTTAGATTGAATATCAAAAAAAGTATTGTTATAGTGAAGATATTCAAGATGTTACAGGAAAAAATTATAATCAATTGATATTGTGGTATCTATAACGAAGTGCTATTGTCACTATGTATGAAAGATAATAATTTGAAATTTTTAATTGGAACGTTATATTCTGTTGAAAATGAATTCGACGAATGTATTATTTCGATAAAAAATCAAAATTATAAAAATTTTGAACATGTAGTTTTTTCAGGAATGGAAAATAGAGAAGCACATAATACTTTGTACAATCATTTTATGCAAAATTCTCAATATTTCGATGTTTTTGTTAAAGTTGATGCAGATATGATTATAGAAGATGTCTATTTTCTAGATAAACTTAACTCTTATCTTAACAAGAATTTAGAAATCTCAAGGTTAATCATTCCTGTTTTTGATTATTATACTGATTCTGATATTGCTGGTGTAAATGTTTATCGAAATGATGTAAAATGGGATACCAATATAAACGAACGATATTTTGTTGATCGTATAGAAATCTCAGCTACTATTAAAAAAATAAAAACTGAGTTATTTACATTTAAAAACTCTATAACACATTGCAAGAATCCTAATATACACCAAACTTACATGTTTGGGTATCATCGTACATTAAAAGCATTTCAACCAGAAATATTTTTACCGAAATTAGAATCTTCCAATTGGAAAAGATTTCATTATATTTATAAGCATAAACTAAATATACCAGCTTATCATCAAGTTTTTTATGGCATATATGATGCAATAACATTTTCTGAAAGCACTAAATTTAATTCATATAAATATCAATTGAATAAAACAAGTGTGGAGAGACATTTTTTTAGTTTTTTGAGGCTTCTCTTTTCTTCTTTTCATCCTAATCTATCATATGTCACTGTCTATATACTTGTAAGATTAAAATTTATAATGGACTTTTTAATTAAAAAACTGCAATTTCTAACGTTTCAAAATGAAGCTGGGGGCGACTAATATGTTCATTTCAATTTTTCTTCGGCTAGCAGACCAGATCAGAGCAAAAGTAATAGTAACAATAGGTTCCAATTTTTTGCTCTGATCTAAGTTTTATCATTTCTTCTTCTGAGATTTTTTTAAGTTCAATTTGCTAGATTGAAATCATATTGTGAACAATTGCGATCAATCCTAATTCAGTTGCTACCTTACCTTTTCCTCTTAAAATAAATCGATTAAAACCTACGTTCCATTTAATATTTCCAAAGATAGCGAATACATACATTATTTAATTTATGTATGTATTCGCTTTCACAAGGATAAGTTCAGAATTTAATACTAAAAAAGAATTGAATGCAAATTAGAACTAGAAAAATATTACATCTGACTATTTGGATATTGTACTTTACCGGAGGTTTATTTCAGATTTTTGAGTTTTATGATAATTTTTTTAAAACACTTTCATGGATGCTTATCATTTTGTTATTTCTAGAAACATTTTTTTATAAAATATTCAATTCCAAAACAATAGAATTTCCATTTTTGTTTTGGGTTATTTCTATTGGGTTGATTTGTATTATTAGTGGTCAATTCTTGAATGAGGACATAAATTTAAATTATACCTTAATCTTTTTTAGACAAATCATTTTATTACCGTATTTATACTTTTTAATTATTATAAATGAAAGGGATATTAGAATTAAAATTTCAGTTTTCAAAATGATTTTAATGCTTTTTGCAATTCAATTGTTTGCAGCCCTTATAAAACTTTTTGTCATTGGAATAAATGAAAAATACATTGGGACAATAAGTATGTATGAGGGAAGTTTAACAACTACAATAACCTTAGTTTCCATATCGTTTCTTTTTTCAAAATATTTATATACTAAGAAAAGCATTTTGCTTTTCTTAATCTTATTGTTTATTGGATTTGGTGTTACTGGAGGTAAAAGAGCCACATTTTTAATGGTTCCTATTGTACTTATAATTCTTTCAATAGTTTATTCTTATTATGAGAAAATTGGAATTAGTAAATTACTTAAATATGTTTTTTCTATCATTCCTTTTATTTCTGTTATATTATACATTGTTATTACATTCACACCATCATTAAATCCCGAAAATAAAATTGGTGGAAGTTTTGATCTAAATTATGCTATTAAGTTTGCTAAGGATTATGAGCTAGCGGAAAAGAAGACCCGACTTACAAGGTATGAAGGACTATTTTTTTTTTATGATCAATTAAGTTCCCAGAATTCCATGATCTTTTTATTTGGAGAAGGCGCAGGTAAATTAATCCAATCTTCAATAGGTATCACTAATGCAGTGGATTCAATTGATTATCATTATGGCGTTATATATGGTGGTCGAATGGGAATCATATACATTTTTATGCAGATTGGGATTTTGGGTACTATTGTATTCCTAATAACTTTAATAAAACCCTTACTTTTTATCATACGTAATTATAACGGCTATAATTATTTAGCTTTTATTGGAATCTGGATCTCTTTTATGATGGATACTCTTTTTTATTCCTCTTCATCACTTTTATACTTTGCAATATTTGGAACGATGTTTTTCTATTTTGCTTATCTTTTCCATGAAACAAAAAATAGGAACTGAGTATTGAAAATGAATAATATTATAATATTATTGATAAAAAATTTAAGTATAAAAACAGGTGGTGCTGCTTCAGCTTTTGAATTAGCTAGAACATTACAACTATTAGGATATAACCCTCATATTTTTGTTCCAGAATTTGATTTATTTTATTTTGCTAACAAATATAAATATCTTAAAATTAGAGGTAGTTTCATAAATAATGTTCATTATGCCCCAGGATTTTTTCTAAATATGTTTTTTGCAAACAAATTAAATGAGTTACTCGGTAATTTATTTTGGCATCTATTAAAAGGAATATTTACTCTATCAAAAACCGATATAAAAAGAGTATTGGAAATTGTGTTTCATCTCGCTCATTCACATAATGTCGATCATTTTAATTTTTTATTAAAAAATGCAAAAATAATTATTCAAGCAGCGGGATTAAAAGGGAAAGAATTAAGGTTTCTTAGGGAAAATTGTCAAGCTACAATAGTATTAAACCATGCTGGTTCACCTGAAACTTTTGAAAATTTCTGGATTACACGACAGCATTTATCTGGTATTTATAATCAATCTTTATCACTATATGTTAATTTTTGCCTTTGTTATGATAAAATTTTATTTCAAACTGAAGAACATGCAATTGAATGTGCAAAAAAACACCCAAAATTGAGAGAATCAGTTATGATAATATTACCAACATGTGATGAAATAGAAGTCCTTAAAGCAAAAGAGTCAACAAGTCCTTATTACAAAGATAAGTTCATTATTGTAAACATTGGTACTATAATCCCAAGAAAAGCACCACATCGTTCAATCGAAGCATTTGCAACAATTGCATCCGATTATCCTCAAACTGAATTACATTTTGTTGGAGGCTATGCGGGATTTAAGAAATACCGATTACAATTGAAAAGACAGATCAAAGAACTTGCTTTAGAGAATCGAATTTTTTTTCATGGTTATCGAAAGGATTATTTAAGATTCATGGCGCACGCGAATATTCTGTTACAAAGTTCTGAAGCTGAAGGAGTATCGCGTGCTCTACGTGAAGCAATGTTTTTAAAATTGCCAATAGTGAGTTTTTCAATTTCTGGGACAAGAGATGTTTTAGAAAATAACAAAGAAGCTTTTCTTGCACCAGAAAAAAATTCGAAAGAATTAGGAAGAATGATCGGTGTTTTGTTAAAAGATAATAATTTACTTAATAAAATTAGAAATGCGGCCTATGAAAAGTATTTAATAAAACATTCAAATTTAATATATACTACAAAAGTCAAAACAGAATTCCAAAAATTATTAAACAATCCAGCCGCGAAGCGAGTATCTTAGAACTGAGCTAGCTGATTGCTTCTATGAAAAACCATTTATTCTTTTTCAATCTCTTGATCACGAACATACTTCGTTATATTCGTTTTATTGCAAAATTTATTGACCATGCTGACAAAAAATCCATCAATCCAAAATTCTCCATCCCAAAGTTTGGTTTTATCTTCAAGTTACTTTTTAATGAGAGGATTAATCTGGAACATCCTGAAACAGGTTACGAGCGTCACAAGGTTTGTTCACAGTTTATGAACTATTACAATGAAAAACGCGATCATTCTTCCATTGGCGATATCTCACCAATTCAGCGATACAGTAATGCTGTCAGCATAAAATATTAACAAAAAATTCGAGTTATGAGTTTTCCCCTCCTGGGTTGACAATAACACTTGATTTTGAATTTAAACCTGTCCAGACAGACTAAACCATCACAAACTAACCCCAAAAGAGATTAGATGCAAACACAAAGTAAAATAAATTCAATGAGTTATGTATTCGAAAAAATTGAATTAATTGAGAATAGTTTGGATTTAAGTAGATTTAAAATAAATGATATTGATATGTGGCCTCACATTCGAACTAATCTTATTATCACCTTAAAATCAGAAATGGACTGTGAAAATATTAATAAATGTTCATATAACAAACGGGTTCTAGCAAAACTCTTACTCATTGTTAAAACTTTTAAAAATTTATTTGGGATGATATTCTTTGACTGGCATAATAATGATCGAAGTACATCACAAAGAGACATTTTTTTTTTGACGGACACTTCTTCAAGAAGAATTAGGATAGGCAGAAATTGGTATGATGTTTTTATTGATCCTATCATTGATTATTACGAAACCCATTTTACTCATATCACATATGAAACATCACAAAGATTTGTTTTCCGTTATCCTCGATATAGAACAACAAAACTGATTACTTTACACATGCTTTATTATTATCTGAAATCGTTATGTTTTATAAAAATAATAAAATGTAATAAATCATTTACAGCTTCATTTGATAATTATATTTCAGTTATGAATAAATATGGTTTACAAAAGCATATTATTGATTTGAAAGATTTATTACGTGAAGCTTCATACATTTTTCAACTAAGTATCTTCTTCAAAAAAAAATTAGAAATTATTCGTCCTAAAATTGTTTTTATGATTGGTTATAACGGATATTCAGGTAGGGCATTATGTAATACATGTCGTCAGCTTTCGATAAAATCAGTTGATATTCAACATGGAAATCAAGGTAATTATCATTATGCTTATTCATACTTTTTCAATTTCCCTTCAAGTGGTTTTAATGTTTTCCCAAATTATTTCTTAACGTGGTCTTACAAGGAAAGTGAATCAATAAATCAATGGGCATTAAAAGATAATAATATGCAAGCAATTGCTATTGGAAATTTAATTGAAGATAAATTTAATAAGTCATCACAAATCTCCAAATACTTTCAATCGTTATTTATTAGTAAATATCACTATTTAAAATTTAAGCACAAAATTCTGTTGACACTTCAATGGAGTTGTACATTTCCTACTATTTTCACAGAGATATTGGATCGTATACCTGAAAAATTTTTTCTTCTTATACGGTTACACCCAAGCACAACAATTGATGAAAAAATGGAAATCAAGAAAATTTTAAAAAAATGCAGTAAGAACAACTATGAATTTGAATATGCTTCGATTCTTCCTATATACACTCTTTTAGATAATGTAGTAGCCCATATTACTGCAAGCTCAAGTGTCGTACTTGAAGCGTACAGACAGGGAGTTCCTTCTATTATTACTGATTACTATGGGCTTGATTCTTTTAACGAAATAATCAAATTGAATAAAGCTTTTTATTGCAAAAATGTAACAGAAATATTCGAGAGATTAGAGTTAATCATTGCAAACGAAGTTATACATGAGAAAATAAGTGAACAATATTCAAAAGATCAAGTACTTGATTGTTTATTGTTCAATGGAGGATCCAATCATACCGATGCTTATGAGACTTAGTATTACACAAAAAAAAGTTGGAATACTTACATTCCATTTTTCAAATCACAATTACGGAGCTGTATTACAAACTTTTGCATCATTTTTAATTCTAAAAAAATTGGGATATAATCCCCAAATTATTAATTTATTAGCGTCGCAAAGAAAAAATATTCTTTCAAAAATAAAGGCATTTGTTCTTTCTCTTGTCGAAGCATCTTATAATTTTGAGGAATTTAGGAAAACTAATTTAGTTTTAACAAAAAAAATATATTCTTTGAGTGAACTTAAAAGAACGAACTCAGATTTTGATATATTTTATGTAGGGAGTGATCAAGTATGGCGACAATCGATGGCAAAAGATCTTTTACCACATTACTTTTTAGATTTCGTTGATAATGATAAAATAAGGATGTCATATGCTGCTAGTTTTGGAACATCACATTGGGAAGGAAGTGAGAAGGATACTGACTATATTAAATCACTACTTGCTAAATTTCACTCAGTTTCTGTAAGGGAAGAAGAAGGTGTTGACATTTGCTGTAATATTTTTAATATTAAAGCCCATCATGTATTAGATCCAACCTTATTACTTAATGAAAATGATTATTATAAAATATATAAAAATAAAAATGAATTTACTTATAAAATAAAAAGTTATGTTGGATACTATATGTTAACTGATAGAAATTGTAAATCAATAATATCGATAATTGCACAAAAACAATTAAAAATGCGAATATGCAATTTGTACAAAAGAAAAGTTAATATTTTAGGTGTAAGATTATTCCGATATAGAAAGGTTGGATCATGGCTCATCGGTATCAAAAAAAGTTCCTTTATAATTACAGATTCATTTCATTGTATGATTTTTGCTATTATTTTTAGAAAAGAATTTGTATGTTTACCTAATGAACGAGGAGGTATACCTAGGATAAAAAATATATTAAAAGTAATAGGTTTAGAAGATAGATATTGCGAAAGTGAAACTCCAGATTTTAATTTTTTTTTTCTTAAAAGAATTAACTACAACTCAGTATCTAGCAAGTTGGAACTTTTGAAAATTGATTCGATGAATTTTTTAAAAAAAGCTCTAGTTAATAATAATCCCAAAAACTAGGACAGCGAGTTAAGGTGTAAAAAAGAAGCGCCACACCCACCGCACGGAAAATAGGGGGGCTTACAATAGGCTATGGAAAGACTAGAACTGTTTAAAGACCAAGCGCGTGAAGTTAAAGCTCCATGGCTTGATCGGCGGTATTGAGCCCCTGTTGGAAACGGCTCAGAAAACCAAGATCAGTTATCTTGAGTACTCGCTTTGTATGCTGGATAAAGAAGCTAAGTACCGTAGCGCCTGTGAACAGGTGAAACGGATGAAATCCGCTAAACTTCCCTTGCAGCATGACCTGGATGAATACAACCCTTCATTTATCAACGGAAAATCCATCCAGCAGCTTCGTCAGCTGCGCGAACTGCTTTGGTTGGACCAGCACTTCAATCTGATGCTTACAGGACCCAGCGGAACCGGGAAAACGTATATCGCCGCCGGTCTCTGCTATGATGCCCTGAAAAATGGTTACCGCGCTTTGTTCCGTAGCATTGACCAGATCGTTCATGTGATCCGGATGAAATCTGTTATGGCCATTGCTGCTGCAGAATATAAACGGTTGCTTAAGGCGCAATTACTGGTGGTCGATGACATTATGATGTTCCCTTTGGAAAAAGAGATCGAAGTGGGGCTCTTTCAGCTTATAAATCAAATGTTCGAGCGGTCTTCATTTATCATTACTACAAACAAAAATCCAAAGGAATGGGCACATTTACTGAACGCTGAAGCATTAGCCGTAGCTTTACTGAACTGCCTTTTATATCACTGTGAAGTGATTAAACTGACAAGAAAAAGTTACCGACTGGAAAACAGAAAAACAATCTTTAATCAGGCAAAAAGCTGAATGTATGTAGTTTATAGTCTGATCGAAGTAAATAAATAAATGATATTAAACCAAAAATAAACCTTAGTAATTTTATGCAGCAAAGTAGGGAATCTTATTTGCCAAAAATCGTCCATTGTTAATTATAAGCAGGGAAATGTACTAAACCGTTTTGAAAAAACTGTCCAACTTATAGGGGGTTAAGACAATTTCAAAGAACAAAACGATATACAGTTGAAAATCAATCTAGTTTAAAAGGAAAATAATGTAGTAACATCATTTACTGATATGAAACGAAAAATATATATTGCGGGGTGTGGTGGGATGTTAGGTGAGGCCTTTTACACCCATTTTAAAGACGATTACGATCTTAAATGTACGGATATAAATGTTAATGATTCATGGTTAAGTTATTCAGACTTCCGTATTTTAAATACTTACAGTAAAGATGTGAAAGACTTTGCACCTGATTATTTATTTCATTTAGGAGCATATACGGATTTGGAGTTTTGCGAACAAAATGCAGATGAAGCATACAATACTAATACTTTGTCAGTTGAAAACGCAGTATATATCTCGAATGAGTTGAATATACCTCTACTTTATATCAGTACAGCAGGCATCTTTGATGGAAACAAAGAATTTTATGATGATTGGGATATTCCGACCCCATTGGGAGTATATGCACGTGCAAAATATATGGGTGAACGATTTGTTATAGAAAATGCCAAACAATACCTAGTTTGTCGTGCAGGATGGATGATGGGTGGTGGTCCTTTAAAAGACAAAAAATTTATTCAAAAATTGATGGTACAATTAAAACAAAAAAAGAAAGAACTATTTATCGTGGATGATAAAAACGGGACGCCTACCTATACTCATGATTTTGCTACCAATGTAAAAGCTTTAATAGAAAAAAAGTATTGGGGACTGTACAATATGGTATGTGGAGGTCAAACAAGCCGATTTGAAGTGGCCACTGAACTTCTAAAAATACTAAACTTACAAGAAACAGTTAAAATTACAAAGGTGCCTTCCACTTATTTTAAAAGTATATATTTTGCCGAACGTCCACGAAACGAACGCCTTGTTAACCGAAAACTTAATATCCGGAAAATGAACCTAATGAGAGATTGGCGCATTGCCTTGAAAGAATATATTGATAATTATTATCAGCATTACTTGTAATGGAAAAAATAAAAAGAAGGGTATCTATTGTGGGAACGAATGGAATTCCTGCCCAATATGGCGGATATGAAACATTGGTTGAATATTTAACAAAAGATTTGTCTTTTGAGTTTAATTTTTTTGTATATTGTAGTAAAAAACAACCTAGATTACATAAAGAATATAATGGTTCAAAATTAATACATATTCCATTGAAAGCGAATGGAGCTCAAGGTATACTATATGATATATATACTCTTTTTCATGCGACATTTAATTCGGATGTTATTTTGTACCTGGGTCCTGGTGCCGGCTTTATCATCCCCATAATTAAATTATTCGGAAATACCATTATTGTAAACCATGGTGGTTTAAACGAATGGGAAAGAGAAAAATATTCACATTTTCAAAGATTTATTGCTAAATTAGGTCATAAATATGCCGCAATGTTCGCAACTTTCAACATTTCTGACAATTTATTATTGAAGCAGAGTTTAAAAAAAACATTTGGAATTGATGCATTGGTTATAAGATATGGTGGTGATCATGCAACTAAAATTGATATTGATGCAAATTTGATAAACAAATATCCTTTTCTTGGTGACAAGTACTTTATTAATGTTTCACGTGCTCAAATTGATAACAATTTACACATAGTCTTAGAGTCTTTTAAAACTCTCAAAGAGGAAGTAATTGTTATGGTCTCAAACTGGTCTGTTTCGAACTATGGTAAAGCGTTAAAATCAGAGTATAAAGACAGGTATTCTAATATCATTATTTTAGATTCCATTTATGAATTAAGAGAAATCAATGCAATTCGCGGAAATGCCACTGCTTATATACACGGCCATTCATTTTGTGGCACATCTCCTTCATTAGTTGAGGCTATGTCTTTGGGGTTACCAATACTTAGTTTTGACGTTCAAACAAATAGGGAGACAACTCAAGACAAAGCCTTCTTTTTTAGGAATGAAATTGATTTAAGAAATTTAATAACCTCCTTAGGTATTGAAGATTTAGCAATCAACGGACATGAAATGAAGAAAATTGCAGATATTGAATATAAATGGTCATCGATTTCATTAAAGTACGCAGAATTATTTCGGATGTAAAACATTATTATTTAGCTAAATCCTAAAACTATGAAGCAATTGGTTCGAAATGTAAAAATTATTGGTACTGGCTCTTATACTCCGGGGAAAGTATATACTAATGAATATTTAGAAACCATAATGCCGACAAATTCAAAATGGATTTATGAAAATCTTGGTATTAAAGAAAGAAGGATAGCGGCACCAGATGAATCTACCAGCGATTTGGCATGGAAGGCCGGATTTAATGCCATCGAAAATGCCGGACTTACCAAAGACGATATAGATTTAATCATCGTCGCAACTGCAACTCCCGACAGGCAAGCGCCCTCTACGGCCTGTATCATTCAGGACAAATTACAGGCATATAATGCCGTTGCTTTTGATATTTCTGCTGTTTGTAGCGGTTTCTTATTCGGGATGTCTGTAGCATCTCAATATATTGCCAGTGGGGTATACGATAATGTATTGGTGATTGGAGCAGACACTTTTTCAAAAATCACTGACTGGTCAAAGAGAGATGCTGTTTTTTTTGGCGATGGTGCCGGCGCAGCAATTGTCTCCCATTGTAATGTTAATGCTGGTTTTTTAGCTTACCGATTATACTCTGACGGAAGGGGTAAATTCAATTTTACCATCCCTGCCGGAGGTTCAGAACTCCCTGCCAGTCATGAAACTATTGATAAAAAACTGCATTATTTCCAAATGAATGGCAAAGCGGTTTACGAAACAGGAACGGTTGCATTGCCCAAAGCTATCAACCAGGTGTTGGAAGATACAGGACTTTCAATTGACGATATTGATTTAATGATCCCTCATCAGCCAAGTATTAAAATTTTACAGAAAACAGCAGAAATCATTGGTTTACCATTCGAAAAAGTGATGATCAATATGGATAAATATGCAAATACTTCCGGAGGTACTCTTCCCATTTTACTGGATGAAGTAAACAGATCCGGAAAAATCAAAAAAGGAAACATTGTCCTCTTTGCGGCAGTAGGCAGTGGCTGGACGTATGGCGCTTCAATCATTAAATGGTCGTAATATGATTATCATTACAGGTGCCTCTAAAGGTATAGGCAAATATTTATTCGACACATTCTTAAAAAATGGATTGGAGGTCATTGGCACATATAACGCTACCCTACCGGGAAATTTTAATTCAGAAAGATTATCTAAAGTAGATATCTCAGACTATGTTTCTGTTAAAACTTGGCTGTCTGATAGTAAAAATATTAGTAATATTGCTCTTATTAATTGTGCCGGGAAAAGTTATAATTCTTTTGCTCATAAGGCGGATATCGGAAAATGGCGAAGAGTAATTGAAGTTAACTTAATGGGGACATTTAATGTCATCCATTGTATTCTCCCCTTAATGCGCAATCAGAATTATGGCAGGATAATTAATTTTTCGTCAGTCGTCGCTCAATTAGCTACACCTGGAGTAAGCGCTTATGCAGCATCTAAATCTGCTTTATGGGGTTTAACCAAATCATTGGCTGCTGAAAATGCTTCAAAAGGTATCACCGTAAACAACATTAATCTTGGCTATGTCAATATTGGAATGGGTATAAACGATGTTCCACAGGAATATCAGAAAATATTAAAAGAAAAACTACCTACTAAAAAATTCTGCGAACCTGTGGATGTTTATAATACAGTTCAATATTTGATAAACACAGAATATATCAATGGCACTTCCATTGATTTAAATGGCCTGTTATTTTAAATTTATTTTATGGATTTAAACTGCAGAATATTCGATTATAAAACTCAATTGGCTCAACAACGCAAACTTTTTATTGATTGTTTTCCCGAAAATATAGGCACAAAAACAGTAGAAGCGATTCATTATTATTGGAAATTTCAAAATTTCCCTGGTAAGTTAAAATCTTATGAATATACGGCTTATATTGAAGATGAAATGGTTGGATATTATGCAGCCATTCCTTACACTTATAAAATAGGAGATAAAACAACTCCGGTAGCTATGGTCTGCGATGTTATGACTAGTTCTAAGCATCGGGGTAAAGGTATTTTTACCGAGCTTGGTAGATTTTCAACTAATAAGCTTAGAGAAGAAAGTATGCCGTTTGCCGTGGGATTTCCTATAAGGAAAGAAGTAATCCCGGGACATTTAAAAGTGGGATGGAAAATATCCTTCAGTATGCCATTGTATATGAAATTTATTCGTACGAATTCTATCCTTAAAAACAAAAAAATTGGTTTTTTGGCTCCATTGGCCAATTCGTTATTCTTCATTTATAATAGTGTTGTAAAGTCAAAATTGTCTAAAAAATTTACTGTTGAACTAACAACGAATATCGAAAATGTTATTGGTTATAATGACTTTGTGAAGGAATGGGGTACTTCCGTACCTAATTCTTTGATTAAAGATTTATCTTTTGCCATTTGGAGATATGGTGCACCGGAAAGAACTTATAAATTTCTTTCAATTAAAAGCACTGAAGGTAAAATGATAGGTTTTGTTTCTCTTAGAAATATCCTCAAAGAAAAAGTTCTTTCATATTGTATTTTGGATTATATGGTTTTGCCTGGTTATGAGGATTGTCATGGCCTTATAAATAAGGTATTGACTGATTATGCAAAAATGGATAAGATTGAGGTAATAATGACCATGATGAGCAAAATATCTGCGTTTAAATACCAATTGTGCAAAAATGGATTTTTAAAAAGTCCATTTATTTTTCAATTCATTATCAAAAATCTCACAAGAGAATTTACTGACGAAGAATTATTTAATGAAAAAAGTTGGCATTTAATGTGGGTTGATTCTGACGATTTATAATAATGAATATACTAACATTTGACATAGAAGACTGGTACAATTGCGACTTCATCTCTGAAAATTCCAATTGGGATAAATATGAAGTTCGTATATACAAAGGTGTAGAAAGAATTTTAACGGAATTGGAATGTCGTAACCAAAAAGCAACTTTTTTTTGTTTGGGTTGGATTGCTGAAAAACATCCGGATGTGATTCGCTCCATTAATGCACATGGGCATCACATTGGTTGTCATTCTTATCAGCACGAATTGGCATTTCGTTTTGACAGAAATGGATTTAAACAAGATACAGAAAAGGCTAAGAATTTAATTGAGGATATTATTGGGGAACCTATTAATGCATTTCGTGCACCAGGATTTTCTTTTACTGAACATAATACTTGGGCATTGGAAGTTTTGGCAGAATTAGGGTTTAAATACGATTGTTCGCTATTTCCTGCTATACATGATTACGGTGGTTTTGTAAGTTATGGGACTTCAGAACCAGCTATATTGAGTCTTTTAAATGGAGCACAATTGAAAGAGTTCCCAATAAATATTCACAAGGTGTTCGGTAAAAATCTGGTTTTTTCAGGTGGCGGTTTTTTTCGGTTTTACCCCTATTGGCTTATCAGGCATTGGGCTTCAAATTCAGCTTATTTAATGACGTACTTTCATACCCGCGATTTTGATCCGGAACAACCAATGATAAAATCCCTGCCTTTAATGAGAAAGTTCAAATCTTATATGGGTTTATCTACTGCCTTTTCAAAATTTCAAAAACTACTAAATGATTTTGAATTTATAAGTGTGGAAGAGGCAAACGAATTGATTGATTGGAAAACGACAAGAGTGATTGAACTCTGAACTTTATTATTTGAAGTGAAAGTCCTGATAACGGGTATCCATGGTTTTGTCGGCAGTAATCTGATCTCGGCTTTTAAGGAGTATCATACGATTTATGGTCTGGATATTATATCTCCGCAAAAAGAGGGAGTCCTTTACACTTTTGCATGGGATGAACTGGAAAGAATCCCTCCGGTTGATTTAATTATTCATTTGGCTGGGAAGGCTCACGACACGAAGAACCAAACTGACAAACAATGCTATTTTGATATCAATACAACACTGACAAAGCGAATATTTGATTGGTTTTTGATTTCCGATGCAAAGAAATTTATTTTTTTTAGTTCTGTAAAATCCGTTGCTGATAGTTTGAATGGTTTAATATTGACTGAAGATTGTACTCCTGATCCAAAAGGTCCTTATGGGGAAAGTAAATTAGAGGCTGAAAAATATATCAATCAACATTTTCGACCAAAGAAAGTTGTGTATATTCTTCGACCGTGTATGATCCATGGAAAAGGTAGTAAAGGGAATTTGAATTTGCTGATAAAATTACAACAAACAGGATTTCCATGGCCTTTAGGTGCCTTTGATAACAAACGTTCGCTTACCTCCATTGGAAACCTAATTTTTATTCTCGAGCAATTGCTTAATAAGGATATTGAACCTGGAATTTATAATGTTGCAGATGATGAACCAATTTCAACCGTTGAAATAATCCGCCTAATATCAATTAGTTTAAATAAAGATATTAAAATCTGGAGTATCTCTCCCAATTTCGTTCACTTTTTTGCAAAAATTGGCGACAAACTACAACTCCCATTGAACAGTGACCGCTTAATGAAGCTTACTGAATCATATGTTGTATCGAATTTGAAAATAAAAAATGCATTAGGCATATCAAAATTGCCGCTGACTACAGAGCAAGGACTCTTACTGACCCTTGAAAGCTATAAAAATAAAATTTAAAGATTTCTTTCTTCTTATCTTTAAGTTATCGGTTTTAATCCTGCCTATTGCTATTATTTTTGCATCCATCAGAAGTGATCCAAAGGTTCAGTCAATTATCAGCGAGTCCTTCCCCGTATATCACTTTTCAAAATTTATTATGCTTTCCTCTCAATTGTTGCTTTCAATTTTCGGTTATCATTCAAAGCTATTGTTCGACCATACAATTTACCACTATGGAGTTTTCTCTCTTCAAATAAATGGCGGTATACAAACCTTTATTGGATTTTCCTGTCTTGGGTTTGGAGTTATGTGGGTGTTTATGTCATTAATCGTCTCCTGGTCAGGGAAAATAATACCAAAAACAATATATGTAATAGTGGGCTTTATTGTGATTTTCATATTGAATGTATGCAGGATGAGCTATCTGACATGGCTTGGGAGAGACGGCACCTTAATTAAGAACAAAACAATTTCAATTTTTGGAATTCGCAGTTTTGATCATCACGATCTCTTTAACTTTTTAATTTATATTATTATATTCATAATGTTTATCTTATGGATTGACGTGTTTTCTAAAAAATACTCTAAATAAGGAAAAATGCCATACATTTTTTCATTTATCATAATGTTATTTGGAATGTTTGTCTATTTCCGTATGGCTGAACACTTTAACATTATAGACAAGCCAAATCCGAGGAGTTCGCATAACGCAATTACTTTCCGTGGTGGTGGTATCATTTTCCCTTTTGCTGCTATTCTCTGGTTTATATTATTTGGATTTCATTATCCCTGGATGATTGCCGGATTATTATCTATAGCAGTTATAAGTTTTCTGGATGATTTGTATAGCCTTTCCAGTAAAACCAGAACAATTGTGCATATACTCTCATTAAGTCTTTTATTCTGGCAGGCGGGGATTTTTCAAATTCCTTTTTGGGGAATTATTTTAGTCTATGTCTTCACCATTGGCTGGATCAATGCTTTCAACTTTATGGATGGCATTAATGGTATTACTTCGTTTTACAGCCTTGTTGCATTATCAACATTTCTTTTTCTATATAAAGATATGCCGGATTTGGATGGAGTTATTGAACTTTCACTTTTAATCATGCTTATACTATCTACCCTCATATTTTCAATTTTTAATGTAAGAAAGCATGCTAAAACTTTTGCAGGTGATGTTGGTAGTGTTAGCATGTCTTTTCTCCTTGCCTGGTTTATGCTTTATTTAATATTGCAAACAGGCAGAATAGAATATATCTTATTTTTTGCCGTATATGCCATCGACAGTGTTTTTACAATTCTCAATCGCATCAGGAAGGGTGAAAACATTTTTAAGGCACACCGGAGCCATATGTATCAGTATCTCAGCAATGAGTTGAAATGGCCACATCTTTTAGTGGCGTCCATATATGCGACAGTGCAATTAGCCATCAATATCTTAACAATCTATCTGATAAGAATTGAATTTATGAATATATTTGTTTTTGTCAGCTTTTATTCGTTACTTAGTTTAATATATTTATTTCTAAAACATTATGTTAAAAAAGGATTTATCAGAATAAAAACAAAATGAAAACACGATACTCTAAAGTTTGAAAAAAGAAAAAGATGAGATTCCTTTTAATAAATAAAATAATCAAAACCTACTCCGATCGTTTCATATCGCATTGGATTATACTTCTCTATGACATGGTTGTGGTTTTTGCAACATACTATCTCGCACATTTCATGAGATATAATTATACTTTCACTAATACTAACCTTTTATCTATTACTTATCAATCATTCATTGTTCTTCTCGTTTATTTAATTGCTTTTTTTGTTACTAAATCTTATCGAAGCATTATCCGGCACTCAGGGATAAACGATTCTCTGCGAATTTTACGTGCAACCGGGGCCTCCTGCTTGTTCTTGATACTTATATCAATCTTATCCTCCAATTTTACCTGGTCGTCCAGGTTTGTACCTTCAGTTTCGATTATTATCATCACCTTCTTATTGGCTCAATTGTTTCTTGTTTGGAGCAGATTCCTGATCAAGTCCTTCTACTTTGATTTTATCAAAAAGGATGACAGGAAACCTATGAGGGTCATAATCTATGGCGCGGGTTCAGCGGGTATGCAAACACGAGATGCCTTGAAAGGGGACTCCGTTTACCGTTACGAACTAATGGCGTTTATCGATGATAATGAATCGAAAGTGAACAAAATGATTGAAGGAACACCTGTCATTTCGGCCGATAAAGGAATTTCCGAAGAGTACGTAAAACAAAACAATATCAAACTGCTCATTCTTGCCATCCCTGGACTTAAAACCACTCAAAAGAATCAGATCATTGACATTGGACTCGACCTGGGAATGAAAGTAAAGGTTGTTCCATCTATCAATACATGGATTAATGGCCGGCTAAGTTCAAATCAGTTATCAGAAGTTAAGATTGAAGAGTTACTTGGTCGCGAGCCAATAAGCCTTAAAAATGACAATCTGATAAAGGAGATCCGCGATAAGATCATAATGGTGACAGGAGCAGCAGGCTCCATTGGCAGCGAAATCGTAAGACAGGTTTTGCAGTACCAACCATCACGAGTCATCCTGATCGACCAGGCTGAATCTGATTTGTATGACCTTCAAAATGAGATCAACAGTTCAAGATCCATTTACGGGAACCATAAATCAATTGTTTACATTATTGCAAGTGTCAAGGATCACTTCCGGATGAATCAGGTTTTTGAGATCTATCAACCTCAATTCGTTTTTCATGCTGCTGCCTATAAGCATGTCCCCCTGATGGAGGAAAACCCTTATGAAGCATTGATGGTGAATGTTTTTGGGACGAAGGTGATAGCGGATCTCTCCTTGAAATATCAAGTTCGGAAATTTGTAATGGTTTCAACGGATAAGGCGGTGAATCCCACGAATGTAATGGGGGCATCAAAAAGACTTGCGGAGATCTATATTCAAAGTTTGTCGACCAATCAGACCCAGTTTATAACAACCCGGTTTGGCAACGTTTTAGGATCCAGTGGATCTGTCATTCCGCTGTTCAGAAAGCAGATCGAACAGGGTGGTCCCGTGACCGTTACACATAAAGAGATAACCCGATTTTTCATGACGATCCCGGAAGCATGTAACCTGGTTCTCGAAGCAGGTGTCATGGGTAAAGGAGGTGAGATCCTGATATTTGATATGGGAAAATCGATCAGAATTTATGATCTGGCACGGAAAATGATTCAACTTTCAGGTTTTACGCCGGATAAGGATATTTTTATTTCGGAGATCGGTCTTCGTCCGGGTGAAAAGTTAAAAGAAGAATTATTGGCAAAGGATGAACAGACATTGCCAACCTATCATCCGAAAATAATGAAGGCTAAAGTCCGTCAATACGAGAAAAAAGATGTCAGCCAGTACATGTATGAATTATCTCACTTAATACTTGAAGGTGATATGTTTTCTATAATAAATAAATTGAAAGAATATATTCCGGAGTACATAAGCAACAATTCGGTATACTGCCAACTGGATCAGAAAAAACATTCTTAAACCACGTTTAAAATCCAACATTTATTCCCGCAACAAGACTGTTAGTCCTGCCATGCATCACTACAGGGCTAAAACCAATATCCCCCTTGTGGTTGGTGTTCAGATAATTTAGAAAAACAGAAACATTACTGACAATCTGGTAGAAAATATCCAGGCTCACCGATGAGTTGATCCAAGTCAGGTTTGTCAGTACCGGCAATCGGGTTACATCCACTCCTTTTTGCCTGGCATATTCATATTCATTTCCATGTTCACAATAGTTGAACGAAGCCGTCACTTGTAATCCTCTGAGCGGCCGGTATCCAAGAGCGACATAAAATTCCTGCGAGTTGTCACGCATCCAATCCCCCATATTGTAAGAATCGTTATTGAAGTTTGTCGCAATAACATAGTGCTTATACGTGATAGGTTTTGTATAGGTCCATTCAAACGATAAAAAAACATTCTTCAATGGAAATTCGGAGAGCGTGAATCCCGCCTTCCAGCTTGTAAAATTATACTGGTCAGGGGTGAGTATCCGGGATACTTTTAATTCGTCGATGTAAAGGGTTACAAACAAATGAAGATACCTTATTTGTCTACTGCTGATACTTGCAAAAATCTGTGAATTACTGCTTGCTTGATCGTTATATCCTGTCCGTTGATTGTCGGACGGATTATAAAAAAGGAACGGAATAAGCATGTAGGGACTTGGATTGACATCGCTGTAAATTATCGAATTCCCGACTGACAGATCCAGCCCCTTCCAGGGAGTAATAGTCAGCATATTAGCTGCAATATATTTGGAGTGGTTTTCACAATATGTTGCATAAACACTGTCCGTTGTAAAAGGGTTAATGCCCGGTTTATCAGTATTCAACCACCCATGAATATACCGAAATTCTATCCACTTTGCCGGCTTAAGATGCAATTGGATAAACGGAAACGACGGCGCATGTCCCGATAGGATATTCGTCCCGTGAACTCCGTTACCCCAGACAGGTCTATCCTTATAAATCCCGAAATCTCCCCACTTCCAGGCCACTGAAATCCCTCCTCTCCATTCGGTATTTGTCACCAAACCATTTCCTGCGTTACTCCATACTTTCCCTTCCTCAAGGGTAAAATATTCCGGTTTTACCAGCGCTTCGCTTTGCCAGGTTTGTTCTATATTAAAATAATATCCCACATGCTTCCCCACGTAACCAAACACCTCCCCGCCCCCATTTAAATCCCACACATTACCATTTTCATTTATTATAAACCGTGCTCCCAATGCAGGACGGAGACTTAGTTTAAAGGCTTTGGTCGAGAGATTGAATGATAGGGGATCATATTTGAATGAGGAATTAGGAATTAGGAATTTAGAATTATTGCTTAATGTAGAATCCTGAACTTTTAACTTTGAGCTTTGTACTCCCGACTCCTTATTCCTTATTCCTGATTCTTCATTCCTAATTCCTAATTCAAACCCATAGTCTCTTAAGTAAAACTTTATTTCATCTATTATTCTTTTACTTACCCTCTTTTTATCTGTTTCATCCTTAATTCCTAATTCCTCATTCCTAATTCCTAATTCTTTTGCGGCTTCATCCAGCTTTTCCGCAATATACAACCGGGAGTATGGTTTCACCACTGAATTGATGGTTATGATCTTCAGCGTCGCCAGTTCGTCCAGCAAATCATATACCGGATTATTTGTACCCGGTTCATAAACGATCTGACCTTCTGTTTGTAAGAAAAATAAAATAATAAGGATGCCCCCAATGCAGAATTTTTTCATTCAGGTTTTCCGGATTAACATTAGTTCCCGGTCAAAGATAGGAAAGATTTTAATTGGCAGATAAAAGCTCATTTTGTTCGCGATATAGGATTAAGGACATTGGTGGTTTGGGACATTCATCACCTTCATCTCTAATTCCTCATTCCTAATTCCTCATTTTAATTCTTAAATCACTTTCCCGGAACTTTACTACATTTGTTCATCTCCCTGTCGTGCAGAAAGCTATGACCGGAAGAGCGAAGTTTTATCGTTTCTGAATGAAAAAAATATCTGTCATCCTTGGTACCCGGCCCGAAGCTATCAAGCTGGCTCCTGTGATTCTTGAATTACGAAAATATCCGGATCAATTTTCTTGTCAGGTATGTGTTACCGCCCAACACCGGCAAATGTTAGATCAGGCATTGGCAGTCTTCGGTATCAATCCCGACATCGACCTGGATCTGATGGAACAGGAACAAACTTTAGCTGGTTTTACTTCTAAAGCCCTGGTTGCCCTGGATCATTATCTTAAGAACGAAATTCCCGATATGATCATAATCCAGGGCGATACTACAACCGTTTTCTGTGCTGCCCTTGCCGCCTTCTACCATCAAATACCAGTGGCTCATGTGGAGGCGGGTTTACGTACCGGAAATATATATGCGCCATGGCCTGAAGAGATGAACCGTACCCTGGCGAGTCGTCTTACTGCATTGCACTTCGCACCAACGGAATGGAGCCGGCAAAATCTTCTGCATGAAGGGATACCGGAAGAGAAGATATTTGTCACGGGAAATACAGTGGTTGATGCGCTTCTCCTTTCACTTACCAGGATTGAAAAAGATCCCCCGTCACTTCCTGAAATTATTAAGGATTTGATAAGCAAAAACGAGAGAATGGTATTAATTACCGGTCATCGCAGGGAAAATTTCGGACAGGGATTTGAGAACATCTGTACTGCTATTGCAAAACTGGCAGCGTCCTTCCCGGCAACGCATTTCGTGTACCCGGTCCATCTCAATCCGAACGTTCGTGAACCCGTATTCCGCATCCTGAAGGATACCTTAAACAAAAACGTCCATCTCCTGTCTCCTGTCCCCTATCTTTCCTTCATTTCCATGATGAAAAATGCCTGTGTTATCCTGACTGATTCGGGTGGTATCCAGGAGGAAGCGCCGAGTCTTGGCAAACCGGTCATCGTGATGCGCGATACAACCGAAAGGCCTGAAGGAGTGGAAGCCGGAGTTGTCAAGCTGGTTGGTACAAACATTGAATCGATTTTCCGTGAAGTTTCCAGTTGTCTGAAAAATGAGGATCTGTCAAAAACATCTGAAAATTTCATTAATCCTTATGGCGATGGGACGGCAGCAAAGAAAATCGTCAATAATTTATTGACTTATTTCTTGGAATGAATTCTTTCAGTCAATATCTTCAAAAAATTAACTATCGTTTCATTAACTGGATCGATAAGTTTTTTCAAGATCCTTTATTAAGCAGGCGACTTGGCAGAGGCACTTTTTGGTCGGTTTTTGGTTCCGTCCTATCCAGAGGTTTTATCATCATATCTTCTATCATTGTCGCCAGGTTGATCGGTAAAACTGAGTTTGGTCAAGTGGGCATCATCCAGAGTACTATTCTCATGCTTGTCTCCTTTGCCGGGTTTGGCTCAGGAATGATGGCAACCCGGTTCGTTTCGCTCCATTATCGCCACCATCCTCAAAAAGCCGGGAGTATCATTTTCCTGGCCGAGATGGTGACCTTTTTACTTAGTCTGATCCTTTCCTTACTTCTTTTCAGCTTTTCAGAGATCATTGCCATAAAGACATTAGCTGCTCCGGAATTGGCTCCCCTGTTAAAAATTTCATCTCTTTTGCTCTTTTTCAACACGATGGGTGGAACTCAACTGGGTATTCTTACCGGATTTGAGGCCTTTAAAAAAATTGCCCATATCAATCTTATCATAGGGGCCGGAACGGTCATCTTTTTGCCTTTGGGAGCTCTGTCCCTGGGTCTCCGGGGAGTTGTCTGGGCTATGGTTCTTGTTTCCATGATAAATTGGATATTGAACCTGTTATCGCTGCAAAAAATCTATATTAAAAACAATATAACAAGGAGCTTTAAATTCGATAAGGAGGACCTTGGATTACTATGGTCCTTCAATTTCCCCTCGTTCCTGAGCAGTCTGGCATTTACCAGTGCTATATGGATCTGTAATACAATGCTGGTCAATGCTACAGGGTATGGCGAAATGGGTATCATTAACGCCTGTAATAACTGGTATACCATAATCCTGTTTTTTCCCACCATCATCAGCGGGATCATCCTTCCCATAATATCGGAACAATATGGAGCCAACGAACATAACCAGACAAAAAAGATCGTCCTTTTTTCTATCAGGGTCAACGCTTTGATCATCTTGCCGTTCGTGATCCTCCTGACCCTTTTCAGTCCATTTTTCATGAGCCTTTTCGGCGAATCTTTTCGTTATGCATGGTTTCCACTTGTTTTGACTGTCCTTGCTGCATGGCTGTCGGCTATCCTGATTCCAATCGGACAAATGATTGCCGCCCGAAACAGGATGTGGCTTGGTTTTTATATGAACCTGGGATGGGCAATTCTTTTTATCGGGTTTAATTATCTTTTTATTGACCATGGGGCCAATGGATTGGTCATTGCCCGGTTTATCGCTTACTGTGCACATGCTTTATGGACCTTCGGCTGGTTCTTTTATATAACAAAAACAATATCGGCGAAAATTGAGCATTAATCTCTTCTAAGCATGAACATTGGTATCGTTACAACCTGGTTCGAAAGCGGCGCAGCCTACGTATCCCGTCAGTATATCTCATTGCTTGAACCGGATCACAAGATATTTATTTATGCCCGTGCCGGAAGCCTTCCCGGAAAGGATGAAACTAAATGGGTAGGTGCATCTAACGTCACCCGGAATAAGGAGGATCTTCTGATCACAACCTATATTAACCAGAGTCAATTCACCCGTTGGATAAAACAAAATAAGCTGGAGGTTGTTTTTTTCAATGAACAGCAATGGTGGGAACCATTGAAATGGTGTAAAGAAATGGGAATTAAAACCGGCGCCTATGTCGATTACTATACCGAACTTACTTTACCGCTATTTGCCATTTACGATTTTCTTATATGCAATACAAAACGACATTATTCGGCCTTCTCCTGGCATCAACAATGTTTTTTTGTCCCATGGGGGACCGATCCTGATATCTTCAGATCGTCCACAAAAGATCGACCGGACAACGAGCATTTAGTATTCTTTCATTCTTGCGGCGTTGATCCATACCGGAAAGGTACCGACCTTCTGATCAAAGCTTTCCAGCAAGTTAAGTCTAAATGCAAACTGATCATTCACACCCAGGTCTCCATAGAAGAACGTTTTCCTGATTTAGCCCAATCCATAAATGACTTACAAGTCACCGGAAAACTTGAAATAATTCAAAAGACAATCCCAGCGCCGGGTCTTTTCCATCTTGGTGATGTTTATGTCTATCCTTCAAGATTAGAAGGTATAGGTTTGACTATCGCTGAAGCTCTCGCGAGTGGATTACCAGTAATTGTTCCAGATTATCCTCCAATGAATGAATTTGTATCGGAGGAGGAAACCGGGTTTCTGATCAAAATCAACCGGATCCATGCAAGAAACGATGGTTATTACTGGCCTTTATGTACCATTGATATAAATGATCTGACAGCCATCCTGGAACAGATAGCTTCACAACCCAATTTAGTAAAACAAATGCAGGTCAACACCCGGAAATACGCAGAAGAAAGTCTGAATTGGAAAAATAATAAAGAGATAATTCTTAATATCTTCGAACAGACTAACCTTCTCCCGATCAATCAAAAAATAATCGATAATATAGACCGTTATCAGAAATTCGGTTTCAACAAGATCTATTATTTTGCTTATAAGAACCGGGTTCTGGTAAAACCTTTTTCATTGTTATATAAAAGAATTAAAAGGAAACTATAAGTTTTTGCTGGTAGTAAAAGAATGACAGATAAGGACAGGACAATAAATAATCTCAAATGAATCACTCTTTTTCCGTAATAATGCCCTTATATAACAAAAAACTTTTTATTCAAAGGGCAATAAACTCTGTTTTAGAACAGAATTATGCTGATTATGAGATTATTGTTGTTAATGATGGTTCGACGGATGGAGGAGAAGAGGTCGTTACCAAACTATGCAATCCAAGAATTGCACTAATAAATCAACCAAACCTGGGAGTATCATCTGCCCGGAATAAGGGTATCTCCAATTCAAAATTTGATTATATTGTCTTTCTCGATGCCGACGATTCCTGGGAGCAAGGATTCCTTACCGAATTGAACCTCCTGATCAATCAAATCCCGGCTTGTGGAATCTACGGCATTAATCACCGTTACATCACCGAGGAAGGCGTTACAAAGGTCAATGACCTTGATTGTTTGCTAACGGATAAGCAACAATTGATCATTGATGATTATTTTTCACTTTTTGCAAAGCTTGGAAAATCTCCCTTCTCCAATTCCGGATGTTGTTTTCCAAAGTCCATCTTTATAGAAAACGGAGGGTATAAAGAAGGGGTGCGATTGACAGAGGACAGCGACTTGTGGTGCCGTATAGCGCTGGATCATCCCATAGCCTTTTCAAAAAAGGTATTAGTAAACTATTACTTCGAATCTCCCGGTAACACCCGAAGCGGATTCCAAACATCCGACTACCAGGTCGCCCTTTCGCTTCAGAAAGCTCTGAGAGAGAACCGGGTCAAGCCGGAGTTTGTGAAAGGAGTAAAACGGTTGATTGCGTTTCAACGGTTGAGTTTGCTAAAACGGGCTGTTCTCACCGGTCATAAAGCATTTGCATTTCAGAAATCGTTTGATATTAAATTCATCCGGTTTTATCCCCTTTATCCATTCGTTTTCTTTATGCTCATGGTAATTCCTTTCTCCATTTCCAAACGACTTATAAAAAAATCCGACTTTAACACCAGCGCACCCATTTCGGAGCGCGATGTTTTTTATTATTAAGTATGGATCAGAAACATATATTATTCTATTCCAGCGTAAGGACGAAAAAACAGTTTTCCTATCAGGAATATTACCGTACCGACATCAGAATTCTCCGCGACCTTGGTTATACAGTTCGGCTTTCTAACCGGGCTATCGATTTTCTTCATTTCCGGAAGTACAATATCGCTTTTATCTATTTCTACCGTTACGGTGTGTTTTCTGCTTTTATTGCACGGATCCTAAGGAAAAAAATATATTTTACAGGGGGTATTGATTTTCTCGATCAATCATTTATCGGAAAGAAGGGTTATTTCATTCAGAAATATTTCTTCCTTGTGTGTTATCTTCTATCTACAAATTGTATTATCGGTTCAACCTCCGACCAGAAAAATATCCGGAGAGCTTTCCCGGGAATGGCATTACGAAAACTTAAATATTCACCCCATGTCATTGATTTTGAAAAATATCTCATAAAGGAACCTCATTTTAAAGAGAACATTTTTACTACTATTGCCTGGATGAAACTGTCTATCAATGTCCAACGCAAAGGAGTTGATAAATGTGTCTATCTTTTTAAGGAATTGATCAAATTACCCGGATTTGAAAATTCACTTCTATATATTATTGGTCCGCCGGGCGATGGATCGGTGATGATTGAAAACTTGATTACTTCACTGAACCTACAAGGAAAAGTGATCCTGACAGGAATGGTATCGGAGCAGGAAAAGATTGCGTTCCTGAAAAAAAGCAAGTATTATTTTCAGCTTTCGGAGCAGGAGGGATTTGGGATCGCTGCAATCGAAGCCCTGGCAGCAGGGAACATTGTCATTCATTCCGGAAAGGGAGGATTGGCAGACGCTGTGGGAAGTAACGGAATCCTTCTGTCAATATCAAATGACTATCTTGATAATGCCTGTTACCTGAATGATCAACTGAATGGAATGACAAATGATCAATACAACGATACAGTGATAAAAGGGATCGATCATGTCAGAAAAAACTTCTGTTATGAACGCAGGAAGATAGATTTTCAAAAAATTATTCACACATGAAAATCCTGGTAATCTCACAGACTTTCTGGCCGGATACGGTTGCCACCGCTCAGGCTTTGACTGACCTTGCATTGGCATTATCAAAAAAAGGTCATTTAGTCAGCATTATTACAAGCCTTAGCAATTATGAGAATCCATCGATCAAATATCCCGCCAAGGAAATTTATGAGGGCATTCAGGTGAAACGCATACGGAATACAAGTTTGGGAAAACGAACTTTAACCGGACGATTGATGGATTTTTTCAGTTTTAATGTTCTCATCTTTTTCCGTTTGCTTTTTTATCCTGCCAGGAAACCAGATCTGATCATCAGTTTGACATCCCCCCCCCTGCTACCGGTCATTGGCGTACTTGCATCAAAATTCAGAAAGATCCGTTTTGTGTATTGGACCATGGATCTTCAACCTGAATTATCGGTCATTTCCGGGTTAATCCGGGAAAGCAGTTTTCCTGCCCGTCTACTCCAAAGGCTTAGCGACTTTGTATTCCATAAGGCCGATAAGATCATCACCCTCGACAAATACATGGCCAAACATATCTTCGAACGGACGGGACGTGTCAGGTCAATATCCATTATCCCGATCTGGCCAATGACTAAAGAATATTTCCAGGGTACGAAAGCGGAAAATCCTTTTATCAGGGAACACCATCTTTCTGAAAAATTTATAGTCATGTATGCAGGGAACCACTCTCTGATTCACCCGGTCGAAACCTTATTAGATACTGCCGTATTATTGAAAGACGACACAAGATTTCTCTTTACCCACATAGGGGGTGGAGTCCGTCTTGCAGAGGTGATTGGACGAAAAGAGAGTGCCGGGTTAGATAATCTAAGAATCCTTCCCTTCCAGCCAAGAGAGAAAATTCATTTTTCGTTGGGAGCAGCCGATCTTCAGGTGGTGATAATGGGCAACAATTGCGTCGGATTGACTCATCCGAACAAGATCTATGGAGCCATGTTCCTTGGGAAACCAATTCTTTACATCGGACCGCCTCAATCGCATATTACCGACATCCTCCGCGATTGTCCGGGAAATATTGAAGTCCGGCATGGCGAAAGTGATCAATTAGTAAATAAACTTATTTCTTTTATCAGCCTTCCTGAAGAAACCAGGAGGCAGATCGGATTTCAAAACAGAAGATATGCCCAACAGCATTTTGATCCGGAAACCCTGGTCAGTAAAATGGTGGAAGAGATTGAGGATACTCCCATGCTGAAGTGAAACTCCATTTATTTCTTATCCGGTATTCTATCATTCGCTTTTTGTACTTTTGTTAAAAATTAGATTACCCTCATGGAGATAGTATTAACCAATCCCCTAATCCGTATCCTGATTGCATTGGTTCTTTCATTGGTACTCTGTCTTCTATTCATCCCTCCGGTGGTCGAAATAGCCCAACTTAAAAGTCTTGTGAAATTAACAAATGAACGAGCTTCCCATACAGGAAATATTCCTATTCTCGGCGGAGTTGCCATCCTTGCCTCTTTCCTGATCACCGCTTTACTTTCAATCAAAATGTACCTCTTCCCAAATCTTCAGTATGTTCTTGTGGGGTTAATCATCATATCCATGGTAGGAATTCGCGACGATATCCTGGAGATGCGGGCATGGCTGAAATTAGCGGGACAGATCCTGGGATCGCTGGTAGTGACAGATATGGGTTGGATCCGGCTTACAAATCTTCATGGTTTTATAGGTATATATGAAATTCATCATCAGTTTGCCGTGATTTTAACTGTCTTTGTTTTTATTGTGATCATCAACTCCTTTAATCTGATCGATGGGATCGATGGTCTTGCTTCCGGAATTGGAATTCTTGCTTCGGCAAGTTTTGGAATCTGGTTTTTTATGACCGGTTCGTACGAAATGGCCGTTATCAGTTTTTCGTTGATCGGGGCTTTAATTGCATTTTTTTACTTCAATGTTTTTGGGAAAAAGCGAAAAGTATTTATGGGTGATACCGGATCACTTGTGATCGGGTTCATGGTAGCGGCCATGGCGGTGTGGTTCAATGAATTGAATTTAAATCCTTCAACTCCGTATTTGGTTCATGCCGCACCTGCGGTGTCGATGGGTATCCTGGCTCTTCCATTATTTGACACCCTCAGAGTTTTTACATTAAGGATCTTGAATAAAAAATCTCCATTTCACCCCGACCGTCTTCACCTTCATCATAAGTTCATTGACCTCGGTTTATCTCATAAACAAACTACCTTTATTCTTTTAAGTTTCAACCTTTTCTTTATCATTCTGGCTTTTATCCTTCAGCAATATATCAATAATATTCTCCTTCTGATCTTCATTTTCTTCACCCTTTGCCTGCTTTTTAGTTCTATTCCAATTCTTTATGCAAAGAGAGTGAAGAAAAGTTGATCAATCATTTACTCTTTGCCCGCAAGTCAGGGTCAAACAAAACTATATCGGACTATTCTTCAACCTGATCGGCCAGAAAACGGAATCCAAGTCGTTTACCGGTGCGAATCGACATGGCATCCAGGGTAGTTTGCATCTCCTGAACGGTAACCTCTTTCAAATTGTCGAATGGAGGAATCAAAAGATCGAAGTTAATGGTATAAAGAATGGCAGAATGGAGGATCGATTTTATTGTTTTCCGGTTTAAATGGGCAGAAGAAAAATTATTATACAATAAGCCAATTTCTCGTTTTCCTTCGATGAAATAATGAAGGTCGCGGTTCACAAAAATACGACCGATCAGATAACCAAGGTCATTGGTACGGTTATATTTGAAGGAATCTGCCAGAAAATTGAAAATATGAATTAACCCCCCGTAGGATCTCGACATGTCGTTTTTAATATAAGGAGTTTTCATCACTTCATGACCGCGCGGAATTTCGAAGATATTGCTGTGCATGAAGAAAATCAAAATATCGCTGCCGAATTTTAATTGAAACTCGAAAAGGCTGTGATTGGAAAACTCGAAAAGCAGGGGAAATTTTGCTTTTTTCACCACTTCCCGGTTGTCTTCGACCAGAACCTGCGCCTGGGATTTGAACTCGTTAAAAATATCAAGCGTTTTCTGATAGACTTCCTGTTTCAGCGTTCCTTTTCTGATGATGGCTTTGATTAATCCTGAAGTTGAAGGCTGATTCATAGTTTTTTGGAAGAAAGTATCAGGCAAATTTAGAAATAAATTTTTGCCGGATATAACTTTTTTCGTACTTTTGCACTCCAAATTTGCTTACGGCCCGTTCGTCTAGGGGTTAGGACGTCAGGTTTTCATCCTGGTAACAGCGGTTCGATTCCGCTACGGGCTACCCAGCCAGCTCAATTCCACAGAGCTGGCTTATTTTTACTACTGATTAAAGATTTTTCATTTGGCGACCTAAAGTCAATTTATAATGAAGAATTAAAACAACTCCCTTAACGAAGCATATGCTTCCTCTCGTATTGTATCCAGTTCTTCAGGGGGTATCCATTGAACAAGCAAAATATCTTCTTCTGTTTGAGGAATAAGAGGTTGTGAAGAGTCGGCAATCATTTCAAACCAGCGGGTATGTTTAAGGATTCGGTTTTGCTTTACATAATAGATATGCCAGGTTGAAAGTAATTCCTTCTTGATAATAACGGAATGTAATCCGGTCTCTTCTTTAACTTCCCTGATGGCAGCAACCCGCGCTGGAGAGAGTTGCCTAGAATATATTGAAGGGTGAGTTAATACTTCTCCCCGGTCTCTCTTGCTAATTTTTCCTTTCGGAAGATCCCAATATCCTAACCGGTGAATGAATAAGGTATCTCCTTTTTCGTTTTTCACTACTCCTCCTGCCGCCTCCACAACTTTAAACATAGATAAAAAAGCATTGTAGGCTTCGGAAAGTCCGTTATCATCCTGATATTGGATGAAAAGGTTTTTATAATCCGTATTGGATTCGAAAACTGTAAAGGTTTGTGTTAACTGGGATGGCGACTCATAAATAATAAGCAGGTCTGTCTTCTTTATTTTAGCGGGTTTTAGCCCTGAGAATTTAATGATCCTGTCGTTAAGGAATATTTTCATACGGTGGAAAAGGATATATAAATTTTCTTACTAAGGTACAAAATATGTCGATGGATTGCACATCTCATTTATTAATTAAGAAGTGCCCAATGAGGAAGATCTGCGATTGATCCGAAACAACCTAATTGTTTCCTTACAACCTTCGGTGACGAAACTTCAGTGATCGGAAAATTTTCTATCTTTGCATCAACTTAAATCTATCCAAGAAATATTTATGATCTATAATAAAGATATCGCTCTCCAGACTGCAGAATTACTGTTAAAGATCAAAGCTATCAAACTAAGTCCAAAAGAACTATTTACCTGGGCTTCAGGCATTAAATCACCTATTTACTGCGATAACCGGATTACTTTATCATATCCTGAAATACGCACTTTTATCAGACAAAATTTTGTACACGCCATCCAGGACAATCCATTCGAACCTGAACTCATTGCCGGTGTTGCAACCGGTGGTATTGCCCAGGGTGCTCTGGTTGCACAGGAACTTGGACTTCCATTCTCTTATGTAAGAAGCGGAAAAAAAGATCATGGCCTTTCCAACCAGATTGAGGGAGAAGTCCGGGAGGGTCAGCGTGTCGTTGTTGTAGAAGACCTTATCTCCACCGGTTCTTCAAGTCTCGGAGCTGTCGCTGCGCTCAGGGATGCAGGTTGCTCTATCAAAGGGATGATCGCCATCTTTACCTATAACCTTTCCAGAGCCGATAAAGCTTTTAAAGAAGCCAAGTGCACCCTTATAACCCTTACCGATTATGATCATCTTATTCAGAAAGCGCTGGAAATTAATTACATTTCCGAGGAGGATCTCTTCATTCTGAAAGAGTTCAAGAAAAGCTTATCGAAATAAAAAAAGGCTGGTTCAAACGAATCAGCCTTTTTTTCAGTATCATTTCATATCTTTTAACGGTCAACAACGACTTTCCTGTTGATGGTTTGACCATCGCTAAAGATCCTTAGAATATATACTCCCTTATTAATATTGTTGAGTGGGATTTCCTTGATATTAGTTCCGCTTGAGAGTCTTACTTCACTGGTCAAGAGTGTCTTGCCAACGATATCGACAAGGGAAACCTGAATGATCTTTGATTCTGAAACTATTGCCTTGATAGTAATTTTTTCATTGGCTGGATTCGGATAAATGCTGAATGAAAAAGATCCCGATTCTTCAAGTCCCTGTGAACCGATCGTAATAAATGACCAGGGAGCACTCCAGTTGGAAGTATCGGCCATTAGACTGCCATCAGAAAATGCGCGCATCCTCCAGTAATATGTTTTCAGGTTTGCAAGGTTAGTTGTCACCTTATAGCTTACATCATCTGATGCAGGATGTACTTTAATCACTGGGTTTATAAAAGATTTCAACGTATCAATCTGGAGTTCAAACCCGGATAAACCCGTTTGCTCAGTCCAGTAAAGTGTTGGTTTAACATTAATATCTGTGGAAAGGTCTTTCGGAGTTTCCAGAATAACTGTGTTGATCACCGTAAAACTCCTGGTATTCGACCAACTGGAAGTATCATGAAGTTGACGGGCGCGGACATGCCAGTATACCTTTTCACCAAACTGAAGCAAACTACTTATTGCAAAATTTGTATCAACTTCCGTTTGAATGATAATGTCAGTAAAATTCTGATCACGTGCCAGTTGATATTCATATCCAATAACTCCGGTTACATTTTTCCATTTAATGGTGGCATTGATCATCTGTCCCTGGGCAAGATCAAGTGGTTTCTCCAGTGTTAGTTTGTCGACTACAAAAAATCCCCATGGAGTACACCATGGACTTGTATCAAGATTGTGACGGGCGCGCACCCTGTAGTAATACTTCTTACCAAACATCAAATTGGAGGTGGCAATGGTTGCAACATCCGAAGAAGTAGAACCTTCCTTTAAATCAGGTGAATCGAACGTTTCAACTGAGTCGTATTGATAATCATAAAACCGTATTCCTGTAATGGTAACATTTGTACCATTCTGGTCGACGGTATTCAACCATATGAGACTTACATCAGGATTTTGATCTATCATGTTGGAAGCTGGTTTTGAAAGTGAAACCAGGTCAAATACAACGAAATTGCGAATCGTTGACCAATAGGAAGTTTCACCCTGATCAATTGCCCTGACTCTCCAATAATACCGTTGACCGAATAATAATTCATGGGCTGTATATCCTGTTAGTAGTATCTGAGTCGTATCAACTAAGAGGGGAGAATTAAAATTCAACGTTGTATCGAGCTGTAATTGGTACTGAAGATTGGTACTGCCGGCAACGGCATTCCAGCTCACCGTAACATTCGGTACCATGTTTGTGGCGCTATCGGCAGGTGATTTCGGTGTCGGAGTGTAAACATCCGGTTGAGACATCAGTCCGATGGTGGAAAACAGGAAGAACAGAGATGTTATAATTCTTTTCATATCTCGTTTATTGTTTTAGAATATTTACAATTTTACAATTTTTCCATACGAGTTGGCGATCCTGACAATATAAGTTCCGGCAGGAAGTGAGCTCATGTCCAGGGAAGACACATTGGTCCCTTTGGATTTATCGCCAAGGCTCTGCGACAGGACGTTGCGACCCATGATATCTGTCACATGGATGTCTACCCATCCTGCTTTATCCAAATTATAAGTTATATTGACCATGTCCTTTACAGGATTTGGGCTTATCCGTAGCATTCCACTATTGTTGTTCACAGGAACGGTATTTGGGTCGATACCAACCGGAGTGTAATATGTTGTATCAATAAAGATCCCGCGTCCATAGGTTGATGCATAAATAGTTCCCATATTTTCGATCAGGAAATGGTTCAGTGTCTGTTGTTTGATTTCTGTAACGGGAACATCTCCCATGTTTGTCAATTCGAGATTCCATTCCGGTGAGCCTCCAGTAAGATTAGAGGTGGCGAATATTCCATATTCAGTTCCAATGATTGCACGGTTATTATCATGCATTTCTATCAAACCGCTGAAGACCGGGATACTTGGAAGGTTGCCCTGAACAGAGGTAAATACTGGTAAAGAGTCATTCCCGTTCTGGGTCATATAAACATAGTGTGTATTGTCATAATTACCGAGGGTGACCATTACCTGTCGCGAATCATTCGGATTGATCGAAATAGAGCTTATAAAACGTCCAAGAAATGGAAGGTTCGGGAAATATTCATCAGCAATAATGCAGGTAGGACTGCTAACATCGGCCGTAGCATAATTATATGCAAGTGCTATGTTTGAGATTCGAATCATACGACCGCCCTCAGTACCCACCCACATTGTGTTAAGGTCTTTGGAGATGGCCATCGTACTGATCAGGTCTTTTGTGTAAACAGTATCGGTAGATGGAATGAGCAGGATCTTGAACCAGGTTGGTGGCTCTGTATAGTTCAGTGCGCCTTTGGTCATCCAGACGGAGTTATTTGCACTTCGTGTTCCGGCAACAAAGAACCGAGAGGCAACCGGGTCGGGGATCCTGATGCTGTCGCCTGCTGGAATCGGGTCTTTCGTGGTATATATAAACGGAAATTCCACTGTTTTGCTTTTAACGATGATTGCAGTATCAGCCACGATTTCTTTCCCGGTGTTGTTAATATAGGTAGTAGAATCACGGGTATATTCGAAATCGAAGCTTTCCCAGAATTGGATAGGAGTAACATCTACCTTATTGTTCACAATACCCATAACAAAACCATTGGTATAGCTGGGATCCGAAAGTTCCTCGCGGCGGATACTATCACCTGTTTTCTCAAAAAAAACCGTGAGTGGAGAAATGGTAGACCAGGCGCAAGCGCCGCCTGTACCACCCTGATCGGCTCCTCCTGTTCCATCCCACCATACCTGATATCCATCGGTTGGATTATTTACTACCGCCGGATAATATGCTCCGATGACCTGAGTACCAATAGCATCGCCTCCACCTATCACCCACGATGGATACCGTGACATAGCAACAGAATTAAACCTGGAAACGGAATAATTCTTATTAACGTTTTTAAACTGAATATAATCTGGCCCAATGATGGCCGTGGATACTCCGCCGTCGTTTGCTAACGCAAACTGGGTGGGAAAACCGGTACGAAACAAATACTGATGATGATTTGCAGGAACATATAGCGTACTGAGCGGTGAGATGTTATGATAACTCATCACTCCCCAATCATAATAGCCCGTTTCCTGAATTTTTCTTCCCCACCATAGATCAACACCTCCAAGTAACACCTGATATGGGTCACTGGGGAAAACTGTTATAGTATTGGCATAGCATCCTTGACCGTCAAACGGTTCAAAAGTATCATTCCCAGGGAAAATGACAGACCAGTTTGTTCCTTTATCGGAAGAGAGATAGATGTTGTAAAGATTCCCGGTTGTATCAGCCACGCTTGCATACATAACATTGGGATCAGAAGGAGCAATGGCAAAAACCGTCCAACCGCCATTAATGGTCGGGAGACCGTTTGGAAGATCGGTGGAAATCCTGATAAAGTTGTCCACGTTCCCTTCGCGGGCAATCCAGGAGATATCATTGACCTGAGTGAGTATTGTTCCATCGCTTCCGATTACCACATCGTTACAATAACCTTCCCGGACCTGGAACCACTCAACGCCGTCATCGCTGTAATGCAAACCACTGTTGGTGGCTGCAAAAATCCTGTCATTCCGTGGATCGATGCATAATTTTGCAACAGAATAAAAATTATGTCCGGAGGTATTTGGAGCATGAACAAAAGTATACCCGTCATCGCTGTAATACAATCCTGTTCCTGCATAAGGAGCAGTCCGGCAATAGGTGAGTCCGGTAGAGGCATAGATCCTGCCCGTGGAAGTCTGGACAAGAGAAGACACTTTAGGAATGTTATTGCTCTCTGCATTCATCTGGTGCCAGGTTAGGCCAAGATTAGTTGAGCGCCAGATGCCACCGTTCACTGATCCTGCATAAATCGTATTGGAAGTTGCATCTTTATTATCAAACAGAAGAGACCAGGTAACACCGGCATAGTTGTCGGGGCCCATGGAGATCCAGTTAAGGGTTTGCGTGCCCTTTGAGTCTGACTGCATTTTCTGTATTTGATTTTGTGCTTCCATCAGACTGTTAGCATTCACGGTCCCGGTGAGCTGATTGGCCCGTATTTTCTCTATACGAGATTTGCCATCAAACTTCTTCCCCTCAGTGTTTCCCGGGTGGCCAGACATAGTCAATCCGGGGACAAAAAGTAAAGAAAGTCCCATAAAAATGGCTAACAAGCCAGATGGTAAAATTCTATTTTTCATATCATTCATTTTTATTTATTGAAAATTTTGATTGATCATGTTACATAAACACAGGAAAATCAGCCATTGGCAAAGGAACGTCAGGTTTGTCATTCAAACCAACAAATATAAAGTAAAATCTGAATTATACAAAAAAAAATATTGCTTTGATTTCTCCGGCGAAAAGAAGTCGATGATCCTTATCGGATTTCCGGTAAAAGTTGTAAAAAATCAGTCCAATTGTATCAGATCTTCTCAAGTACATTTGCTGGAATCCAACCTACGGAACCATTGGCAATCCGGATTTCGAACCATGAACCAATCTTATCTTTAATTTGAACTTTTGTTCCTTCGTGAAGGACGAAAAGGTCGACGCTTTTTTCATCCGGGGAACTTTTGATGGTTATGGTCGGGGCGAAAATGATTGCTTCGCTTGCGTTTTTTACATTGGTATGACTGTTCCAGGCAAAGAGTATTGAAACGATTGAAAAGAGCAGTATGAATACTCCAATCCAGAAACCGAACTTTCTTAATATCAAAACCCTGCTGAGTAAATAAAGGCTTCCGGATGTCAGAGCCAAAATAAAAAGAACGATTCCAATTCTGGCCCATGTATCTGATGGAAAAATATTAATAAGACTCCGGAACCAACGTTTATAGAAAATTTCCGGTAAGGGTTCGATCTGGTCGGCAATCTTATTGTTGGCGACCTTCAGGTTAAAGTCTATGTCTTCATTTCCCGGATCAATCCGTTTAGCCCTTTCATACCAAAGAATAGCACTTGCATATTCATTAAGTTTGAAGAAAGAATTTCCAAGATTGTAGTAAAGTTCAGGTGATTCATAACCCAGGGTTATAACCCGTTTATAAAGATCGACTGCTTCCGTGAAAGATCCATTACCGTATGCTTTATTTGCTTTCTGCAGATAAATCTGTTGCTCCGATGCAAACACTCCAACCGGAAGTATCAGGAAACAGGCAATATAGATAAAAATTCTCATTATGTAATTATTCGAACAGATACAATATGCTTTTAAATAATTTCTTGATCCGGAATTACTTTAATTCTCGTTCAATTTTCGAAATAATCTCCAGCGCTTCATTGTAAATGCGCTCCATATTTACTGTTTTTTGACCGGGGGCAAAACGAGCAAACTCAGTATTATTCAGCGTCTCAATGAACTGCCTGATTATTTCCTCTTTAACATTTTTCCTGACCAGTGCCTCATACACCGAATCAATACTTAATTCGGCCATGGGTATCGAAAATTTATCACTGAGATAACCCCAGAGTGCCTGGGAAATCTCAATGTAAAACTCCTCCTGATCACCGGTTTTAAGGAAATTTTCAGCTTTTCGCAAACGTTTGCGTGCTATTTTAGTTGCTTTCAGGTTTTTCATCAGAATCGTGTCACTTCTGCGTTCAGAAAGCTTTCGCCCCATAATGATCACGGCCAGGAATAACAGGAAAGGAATCAATAACAGTAACCAGAAGGTCATGGAACCGAAGAAAAAAGTTCCCTGTCGGGATAGCACGAAAGGTTTGTCTTTTATATGCCTGATATCACTTCCAATATATTTGATATCCTCCTTGTTGGCTCCGGAATAAGTGATGACAGACGATTCACCGGTTCCTTTTTCGACTTCAATGGAAAATTGAGGACTGTTCAGGGTGATATATTTTCTTTTCTCAAGATCAAAATAACTGAAGTTGATGGGTTTAATAGTAAAACGTCCCGGTTTTCGTGGAATAACAAGATATTCAAAGGTTTGACTTCCGTTTATTCCTGCACCGGAAGTTTTGATATCGCTTGTCACTTTAGGATCGTATGTTTCAAAATCAGGAGGGAAGACAACATTCAATTTGTCAATCAACTGGATATTCCCTTTCCCCGATATGACACATTTCAGGTTTATCGCTTCATTGGCTTTCAGTCGGGTCCGGTCTATTTCAGTATTGAATGTAAAATTCCCCACTGCACCGCTGAAATCAGAAGGTTTTCCAGCCTCGGGAAGCGGACGTACGTTGATAACCAAGGCGTTGGAGGTTAAAGTCTTTTCAACATTTGCCGTACTTGGATTAAAGAACGGATCATTAAAGAAATCATCAAAGAAAGGATCTCCGGTCCTCGACTTGGATTGACGTTTGACCTGGGCGACACATTCAAGCTGTAGGGGATCGATGACAAGTCTTCCGCTTTTTAATGGAAAGAGGGCAATTTTTCTGATATCAGCAACGAGATATTGTTGTCCATCGATAGTTTGGGTTGACTGCTGAAGTTTATCATTCTCCCGGATCAGGTTTTGCGACCAGAAACCGGAGAATGAAGATAGTTTACTGATGTTTATCTGTGCAATAGGAACCTTGGTAAAGATCTTGTAAGTAACAACAATACCTTCTCCCTGCATGGGATCATTTTTGCTGGAAAAAGCTTTAATGAAGACATCATTGGTTCCGGAGTTCACCTGATTCTGCTGGTGCTGACTCCCGGAGGACTGTCCCTGCATTCCATATCCTGAAGGTGGGGCTGAACTATTGGGATTCTTAACTACTTTGATGGTCAGAGTGTTGGAAGTATAGGACTTATTCCCAACACTAACGGTCGCAGCGGGGATTTCGAAGGCGCCTTCCTTATTTGCTTGAAGATAATAAGTATAAGTGTATGTGATCGCCATACTGGTCCTTCCATTGATGCTGCGAATACTTGAAGTCGTCGAAGTATTGGGACCACTGAGAATATTGAAACCTTGGAAATTTGGTAGCCTGAATCCGTTTCCCTGTGCATTTAGCGTAAAGGAGAGAGTAAAAGTTTCGCCGACTGCCACAACGGGTTTTGAGGATGCGGTAAATTCAATATTCTGACCCATCACTCCGAGTGTTGAAACAATCACCGATACAAGGAAAAACAGTTTTTTATACATACGAAAAAATCACCTCTTCATTCTTTCCAGACAAAATATCTTTTAATTAATATAAAAATTACCAGTCTTTCTCTACCCCTGTAACCTGCACGCTTGCTTTTTCCTTCTTGACCTTTTGCATAGTTTTCTTCTCATCGTTCTTCAATGCTTCCAACATTCTTTCAGCATCCTCTTTAGAAATTTTTTTCTGGTCAGGATTTTGATTCTTATTCTGCTCCTGATTCTGTTGTTTTTGATCTTGTTGGTCTTTTTTATCCTCCTGTTTTTGCTGGTCTTTATTTTGTTGTTGTTGTTGCTGTTGCTTTTTCAACATCATCCTGGCATATTCCAAATTATATTTTGTATCTAAATCTTGTGGATTATTAATCAATGCATTTTTGTAAGAGGAAATACTTTTTTCATATTCTTTTGCTTCCAGAAATGAATTACCCTGGTTGTGATAGATCATGGCTTCCTCTGAACGGTCCTTGGTTTTCTCTGCTAAGGTACCGAATATTTTAGCCGCCTCTTCATAATTCTTCTGCTGATATGTTGCCGTGCCCAGATTGAATTGACCCTTAGTAGATTTTGTATTGATCTCTAAGGCTTTCCGGTAATCTTTTTCCGCGCCTTTATAATCACCTTTTTCATAAAGTTTGTTTCCTTCACGTAAAAGTTTGTTCTCCTTCTGTGCAAATAACGGAATAACTCCAAAGACAAAAAGTACTATAACGAATGTCTTTTTCATCTATTTATACTTTTTCACCATCATACGTAAATTTACTCTGGTACCGTTCATAGAGCGGGTGCATCTCGTAGATCATTTGCTAAATGGTTTGATCTTTTTCAACCATTGTGTTTTACGTTCAAAAACAAAAAGATCAAGGATCAGGAATATCAAGGCAAAGGCCACAAAGTACTGGAAGCGGTCTTCATAATCGGAATATTGCTTGCTTTCGATTTCCGATTTTTCAATTTTATTGATATCATCAAAAATCTTATTCAATCCCGTTTCCGAATTTGACGCTCTTATATATATCCCATTACCTAAGCTGGCGATCCGTTGCAATAACGTTTCATCAAGCTTGCTCATAATAATATTTCCCTGAGAATCTTTTTTATATCCGGTTTGGCCTCGCTGATCAGTAACCGGAATCGGAGCTCCTTCGGGCAACCCGATCCCGATGGTGTAAATAACTATTCCTTTTTTAACGGCAGCCTCGGTTTGTTCCAACGCTCCTCCCTGGTGATCTTCACCATCAGTAATGACGATGATGGCTTTATTGTGTTTTGTCTCTCCGAAACTATTAACGGCCAGCTCAATAGCGTCTGCAAGAGCAGTTCCCTGAGTAGGTATCATACCTATATTAATAGTGGAAGTGAACATTTTAGCAGCAGCATAATCTGTGGTTATAGGGAGTTGAGTATAGGATTTTCCTGCAAAAACAATGATTCCAATTCGGTCACCTTCCATACGGTCGATAAGTCTGGATATAGCTTGTTTCGCCCTTTCCAGTCTGTTGGGACGAATATCTTCCGCTAACATAGAGTTTGAAACATCCAGTGCTATGACCATGTCAATCCCTTTCCTTTTTACCTTTTCAAGCTTCGATCCTGATTGCGGATCGACCATTGCAAAGGTCAATAAAGTCATGGCAATAATAAACAGAATGAATTTCAGGATCAACTTTGATAAAGAGAATTCCGGCATCAACTGAGCTATTACATTCCAGTCTCCATACCTGCTGAGTGCTTTCTTTCTCCAAACTAAAAAGAGAAAAAGCAAAAGGACAAAAACTGGAATTAGAACCAGCAGATAGAAATAATATGGATAAGCAAATCTGAACAAGCTATTAAGTATTGAAAAATGGTTTTCGATTTTCTATGGTATATTTTTTAAATAGAGATATCTTAGTAAAAATTCGATCCCAAGCAATGCAAATGCAACGAGTACAAGCGGTAAAAATTCCTCTTTCTTTTTTCTGAATTCAGTCACATCGATCTTCGATTTTTCCATTTTATCGATCTCCTTGTAAACAGCACGAAGTTTTTCATTATTTGTGGCCCGAAAATACTTTCCATCCGTAGCCTGTGCAATCTCCTTTAATAAAGGCTCATCTATTTTCACCTCTTCCATTTGAGTTTGCATTCCAAAAGGTGTTTGTACCGGGTATGGAGCCATCCCAATAGTTCCAACACCGATCGTATATATCCGGATACCGTATAGTTTAGCAATTTCCGCCGCAGACCTCGGATCAAGACTACCCATATTGTTTATGCCATCAGTAAGCAGAATGATAACTTTGCTGATTGCTTTACTCCCGCGTAGACGGTTTACTGCTGTAGCAAGTCCGTCGCCAAGCGCAGTTCCGTCATCGATCATACCGCTTCTGATATCCATGAACAGATTCTTTAATACCGCATGATCTGTCGTAATAGGACATTGGGTGAATGTCTCTCCACTGAATATCACCAGACCAATACGGTCATTCGGTCTCCCATCGATGAATTCAACGGCTATAGCCTTAGAAGCTTCCAGACGGTCGGGTTTAAAATCCATTGCAAGCATTGAACCACTAACGTCGAGTGCAATAACCAGGTCGATACCCTCTACGGTTACATCCTGACGGCTGAGGTTTGTCTGGGGACGGGCAAGGGCAAAGATTAAAATAGTGATAGCAAGCAATCTGATCACATACAAGGAATGGTAAGCAACCATCTTTAAACTACGACCGGTTCCAGCGAAGCCCGAAATGTCTGAGACTCTGAGATCGGCATGGTTTCGCTTAAGCCGATAAAAATACCAGACTACGAGGGCCGGGATAAGGACCAGGAGAAAGAGAAATTCCGGATTTGCGAATTTTATACCATGCATCGAAGTTGACTATTCATTTATTAGTTGTTCTTCTGTATTCTTTACAGACGCAGTATCCTTGATAAAATCAATTCCAAATTCAAGTGATTGGTCATTCTCTTTCGGCAGGGGTTTCGACTTTGCAAACTTAACCATATCGGCAGAGGCAAGAATTTGATTAAGTTTATCAAGCGGTTCTTTCCCGATCTCACGTTTTCCTATCAGAGAATCCATTATCTCCGCAGAAGTTTGTTCCATCGCCGGAACTAGAAAACGATTTTCAATATATACTCTCAGGATATCTGTAAGTTCAGTATAATAATCTTTCACCCAGCCTCCCTGCCAAAGCTTTTTGACCCGTAACTTTTCCAATTCCTGTAAGGCCCGTTCGTGCGGTAATAGTACTACCTTTGATCTCAGCTGGAATATGGGTTCATTTTTCTTCCGTTTTCTGATGTACCAGATAAGAACAAATACCAACGCCACAACACATAATCCAACCAGGATCCATGGAAGAATTTCCCTGAAAGAGATGGGTACTTTCATAGGTCCTTTGATGGGTTTGATATTCTTTGTCGTATCGACTGAAACCGTATGAACCGCCAGCATCAAAGGTTCGCAAAAGGCATTAAAGTTATTGGTATCCGGCAGATTCCGGTATCTAAATGGAATTGAGGGGATGTTATAAAACCCGGAATCAAAACAAGTAAGGTTAAAAAACTGCTTATATGTTGCTGTCCGTTTGTCGGAAGAAAAAGTCGTGTCAATCTTTCCTCGTCCGATAACCTGAATTTTACTCAGAATCGTATCGGGTATGAATGGCCAGAGGACTTGAGTCTTAGCAGGACCTGTGAAAGAAATCGTCAATCCGACTTGATCGCCGATCAGCATTGCATTCGTATCCAGATCGGCAGAGACAATTATATTTTGGCTAAGTCCCTGAAAAGTAAAAGCCAGCAGAAGAGTGAGAATTATATTTTTTACGACATTGCTCATATTCTCTTTTATCGTCTTGCTTCACGTTTTTTAAACAGGTTCATAAGCGGTTTGATAAAATCCTGGTCTGTGCGGATCCGTGCAACATCAATACCACTTCTTAAAAAAGTATCGTTCAGAAATCCAAGGTGCTGTGCATACCATTTATTATATTGTGTACGTACCCTGATATCGGAACTATCTATCCAGATCATTCTATCGTTCTCAGCATCCCTGGCGCGAATAAAGCCCACATCGGGTAATAACGTTTCTCTTTCATCAAAGATATGAACAGCAATCAGGTCATGTTTTTTACTTGCTATCTTGATGGCATCACCGAATCCCTTATCAAGGAAATCGCTCAGCAGGAAAGCTGTACATTTTTTCTTGATTACATTAGTAAAATAGCGCAGCGCTTCAGAAATATTGGTTCCCTGATGCTGTGGCCGGAAGTCGATCAATTCACGAATGATTCTAAGAATGTGCGAAGTTCCTTTTTTAGGCGGGATGAATTTCTCAATCTTCTTGCTGAAAAAGATCACTCCCACTTTATCATTGTTCTGGATTGCGCTGAATGCAAGAACGGCGGCAATTTCAGTAATGAGTTCCTGTTTGAAAGCTTTCCGGGTTCCATACAGATTGGAACTACTCACATCGATAAGCAGCATCACGGTCAGTTCACGTTCCTCATCGAAAATTTTAATATACGGATGGTTAAAACGGGCGGTAACATTCCAATCGATATTCCGGATATCGTCCCCATACTGATATTCCCTGACTTCCGAAAAAGCCATACCACGGCCTTTAAAAACCGAATGATATTCTCCCGAAAAGATCTGATTGCTCAACCCCCGGGTTTTTATCTCGATTTTCCGTACTTTCTTGAAAATTTCGGAAGTTTCCATGGTCAATTAGGAAAATTGTGAAGCACGGAAACAGTAAATTCCGTTACTTCAATGCTGTAAAATTTCACTTTTATTATTAAGGTACTTCTACCGTGTTCAGTATCTCATTGATAATATCTTCCGTTGTGATATTTTCAGCTTCGGCTTCATAGGTCAGGCCGATGCGATGACGGAGGACGTCATGTGCAACAGCCCGGATGTCTTCGGGTATAACATAACCACGGCGCTTAATAAAAGCATATGCTTTTGCGGCCAGGGCCAAGTATATGCTGGCACGGGGAGATCCTCCGTAACTGATAAGACCCTCAAATTTCTTCAATTTATATTCGGCGGGGAATCGCGAAGCGAAGACAATATCGGTAATGTAATTTTCAATCTTTTCATCAAGGTAGACCTCTCTCGTAACGGCCCTTGCATTAAGTATGTTCTCAGGTTTAATAATAGTATTTGTATGCACATTTTCATTCGATATATTCTGACGAATGATCATTTTCTCATCTTTCTTATCGGGGTAACCGATGACGACCTTGAGCATGAAACGATCCACCTGGGCTTCCGGTAATGGATAAGTTCCTTCCTGTTCAATTGGATTTTCGGTTGCCAGAACAAGGAATGGTTCCGGGAGTAAAAAAGTTTCATCACCGATGGTCACCTGGCGCTCCTGCATCGCTTCGAGCAAGGCACTTTGTACTTTTGCCGGACTCCGGTTGATTTCATCGGCAAGGATGAAATTGGCAAAAATCGGGCCTTTACGAACCCGGAATTCTTCCTTCTTCTGACTGTAGATTAGCGTACCAATAAGGTCGGCAGGAAGAAGGTCGGGAGTGAACTGGATACGACTGAATTTTGTATCGATAATGTTAGCTAACGATTTGATAGCTAACGTTTTTGCAAGCCCAGGTACTCCTTCAAGTAGTATGTGTCCGTTGGAAAGCAAACCGATCATCAGTCGTTCAATCATATGTTTCTGCCCAATAATAACTTTGTGCATCTCCATAGTGACCAGATCGACAAAAGCGCTCTCTTTCTGGATCTTTTCGTTCAATTCTTTGATATCAGTTTCAACCATATGTTAAAATTTTAAGGCTGCAAATTTAATCAAATGAAAAAATTGGAAACAAGCTTTCCTGTTAATATTTGTTAACCGTCTCGTTAAAAAAATGTTAACGGAATATTGGCAACGTATATTATTCGTGATGGTACGATTCTCCTCTCAGAATTGTCATCGCCCGGTAAAACTGTTCCGTAAAAAACAGCCGTACCATCTGATGAGAAAATGTCATTCTGGAAAGTGATAGTATATGATCAGCTCCTTTTCTGAGAGACTCGTCAAATCCGTAAGGTCCACCGACCAGGAAAACGATCGTTTTTCCACCGGTTGAAAACAAACGGTTTAGAAATGTTGCAAAACCTATGGAAGTTAACTCTTTCCCATGTTCATCAAGTAAGACCAGGATGTTCCCGGGGTAAATTTGCTTTTTTATCAGGACCGCTTCCTGGGCTTTTTGTTCAGCAATAGTACGGTTTAAGGAATTCTTCAATGATTGAATTTCGACAATTTCAAAAGGAATGTAATGGTTTATACGGGATACATATTCACGGATTCCTGTCTTGATAAAACTATCTTCGGTTTTTCCGGTGACCAACAATCGGATTTTCATGTGTTAATAATTATTTATTTGGAGAATCCTCGCGTTAAAACGCAAGGATTTTCCGATCAAGCAAAATTTTTATTTTTTGCTCGCTAATCCTGCGGCAAGTCGCGGTGAATTCACTCGCGGGATTCAATGGAAGTTTAGAAATTAAAGTCAAAGATCGGAACTTTTCACTATAATTCATTAACTTTGTAAAAAAGGTATCCCATGAAAAGAGAAACCGGATTCAGGAAAACAGGAAATTCTGTCACGATTTTTTCTATCTGTACATTCCTTACTTCATTAATTCGGAAATATCTGTTTTTAATCTTTTTTACCATATTCCACTTTCAGGGAACGGGTTCGATCCTGCTAACTTCCCCGCCCGACGAAACAACCAAGCTTATTGCTGCCGGTATACGAGCCGGAGATGCTAATGAAGTTTCAAAGTACTTCAACGCCATGGTCGATCTTATTATCCCGGGGTATAACGACACTTATGCTAAAAACCAGGCAGGACAGATTCTTAAAGAATTTTTCTCGCGGAATCCTGTAAAGCATTTTAAAGTAACTAAGCAGGGATCTTCAGAAAATGGTTCTCTCTATGCCATTGGGGAACTCCTGTCAGGAAAGATAGAATACCGGGTCTATTTCCTCATGCAGACAATCGATGGAAAAAATCTTATACAGCAATTGAAAATAGAAGACAATTCCAGTTCACAACCCTGACTTTTCGCTAATCCGGAAACCGAAGTCGGTTTTAAATCAACCTATGACGCTCGATCAAATAATCAGAAATGCCCTTGACGAGGATCTCGGAGACGGTGACCATACTTCACTTGCAACTGTTTCCGGTGAAACTGAAGGAAAGGCTAGACTCATTCTCAAGGATGAAGGAATTTTATGTGGGATGCTTATCACAGAAAAAATCTATGCGCTTACTGATCCCGGATTGAAGATGAAACAATTTCTATCTGATGGAGATCTGGTCAGGAATGGTGATATAGCCTTTGAAGTCAGCGGGAAGATCAGATCCATTCTCTCAACCGAGAGGTTAGTCCTTAATTTCATGCAGCGGTTAAGTGGAATCGCCACTGCAACAAGAAATTTAGTCGATCAGATAAATGGTTTCCATCCCCGTATTATCGATACACGGAAAACCACACCAAATTTAAGAGAATTAGAGAAATATGCTGTTAGAACCGGAGGCGGTGAGAACCATCGGTTTGGTCTTTTTGACATGATCATGATCAAAGATAACCACGTTGATTTTGCCGGGGGAATCGTCCCTGCTATTATAGCTGTTCAGAACTATTTAAAAAATAGCGGAAAAAAATTGAAGATTGAGATTGAAGTCCGGAATTTCAAAGAGTTGGAACAAGTAATGGAATATGGTAAGGTTGACCGTATTATGTTGGATAATTTTAATCCTGATGATTTGAAAAAAGCGATCTCCATCATTGATAGTCGGTTTGAAACTGAAGCTTCCGGTGGCATCAATGAAAAGAATATTCGTTCTTATGCCGGGACAGGTGTTGATTTCATTTCTATAGGAGCCCTTACTCATCATATTAAGAGCTTGGATATGAGTCTGAAGGCAGTAAGGTAGGTTAATGTAATAAAAGCCCTTTGTGTCTTAAAGACAAAACGATTAACTAGGAAAATGCTCCGCTTTTCTCAAAAAATAATTACATGGAAGCCCATTGCCAGGATCATTAAGGCTTCAAAACGGGTCATTATACCGGGATTTGACGGAGTTCCCTTGTACGATGTAACCCGCTTTTTTATCAAGGGACTTACAGACGGGTATATCACTCACCGAGCAGCAGCGATTTCTTTTTCTATGTTTTTAGCGATATTTCCTTTTCTGATCTTTCTTTTTACAATCATTCCTTTTGTGCCTGTTACTAATTTTCAAACGTATTTACTTGATGTCGTACAATCCTTTATGCCTGAAATAGCTTATGATACTGTCAAAGAAACTATTATTGACATTGTCACCCGGCCAAGAAGCAGCCTGCTGATTTTGAATTTTATTCTTACCCTCTATTTTTCAACCAACGGGGTCAATAGTCTGATCCAGGCGTTTAACAATACTTCTCATGATATTGAAACCCGTTCAACCTTGAAGCAATATCTTATTTCGATAATGCTGGTATTTATCATATCATTCCTATTGATCATTGCAATCGGATTGATTTCTTTTGGAACCAGTATCCTGCAGGCAATAACACCTCATTCTATCTCCGATAGCCAGATTTTCTTTTATTTTCTTGAAGGAATCCGATGGGTCATTATTGTGAGTGTGTTGCTACTGGCGATTTCATTCATCTATTATTTTGCTCCTGCACGACGAAGAGATTTCCGTTTTCTTTCCGCAGGTTCAACGCTTGCTACAATATTAGTGGTCATCACAACACTGGGTTTTAATTATTATGTCGATAACTTTTCCCGTTATAATGTATTATATGGTTCTCTCGGAACCCTTATGATCGTTTTAATCTGGATTTATGTGAATTCAATCAGCGTAATTACCGGATTCGAACTGAATGTCAGTATCCGTAATGCCGGTATCAACCGGGATTAACGGGCGCCCTTCTTATTGGGATCAGCAGGATCAGTTCTTTCCGGTACGTGAACCAAACTAGTCCAAGGCTCAGAAGAAATTGTCCGGCAGCAAACCAAAGCCGGTTTTGATCGTTCGTGAAAAGTTCCGAGAAAAGGACTATCCCGATAAATATAATGGGAAGGTAAAAGATCTTCCATCCATTTACCCGGAATTTGAATACTTTCCGGCTTTCCATCCAGAGGAATAAAGCTTGGACAGGTTTGACCAGAAAATTTGCCCACACTGCCCCCATCAGACCATAGCGATAAATAAGAAAACTGCTTACAATTATCTGGAAAACTGCAGAAAAGAAGAAGACTTTTGGGAGCACTTTTGTCTGTTTGAAATAAAACAGGGGCGCCAAAAAAAGATAGAACCAGGGACGGGTGGCAAAACCCAAACAGAGTATGGAAAGAAATGCAAAAGACTGGTAATAGATGGTTTTAGTAATAATAATCGGGACTAAGAGTGGTACTGCAATAACGACCAAAGGAATGATCAGTAAGGTAATTGCGGTCAGTCCGTTGTAATACCTGTTCACCTCCCGCGTACTTTCCTTTATATTCTGGTCTTTCCATATTGTATAGACCTTGGGATGGAAAGCGTTTACCAACCCGACTTGTATAAGATCAATTCCCAGGGTAATCTTGACGATGAAATCGAAAATGCCTACAAAGGTGGGATCCACCAAAAAATATTTGATGATATAACGGTCAATATAGTTTACGATCCAGATCATGATCGCATAGATCACCAATGGTCCGCAAAATGAGATCAGTCCCCGGATGAATTTTTTATTGTAATGAAGCCCGAATTCACTGACAATCAATAAAACAGATATAGCGCAGGAAAACACTGATGGTATAAGTCTGCCAACGATCGGGCCGTATAATGTATAAGGAAAACTATACAAGATGGCCAGAGAGGCGCCAATGGTCAGAAGAAAGTTTGAGATGTTCAGCCAGAAGAAACGGCCCGGTCTTTGCTGGTTGATAAGGAGACTGGAGTATGATTTAAAATAACCATTGAATACAGCGGTAAAAACAGTGATCAGACCAAAAGGAAAAAACTGCATTGCTTCATCTCCGCTGAATATAAGGTGAAAAATCGAATTTCCGCCAATTAGTAAAAGTGTCCCGGTTATTGTGCCGATCACGGTCAGGATTATCAGCACTGTCCCGACAAATTCCTTTAATCTTTGTTTATCATCTTTATGCTCGAAATAGTTTATACCAAGATAGGTGTCCATTCCAAATGTCGCGACCACCTGAATAAAATACATGAAAGTCAGGTATAGTGCATTGACGCCAAACTGAGCAGGTGTAAGCTGACTTGCAAAAAACGGGATCAGAATTACGCCAGTAGTGTATGGCAATGCTCCGATCAGGGTATAGATAAGGGAGGATTTAAAAAACTGTTTTGATATCATCAGCTTTTGTATGAAACTTTCCCAAGCATGCGTGACAGACCTTCCACATCTTTATGAAACAAACTAAAAATCAAGCCGGTTATTGCCCGGATCCGCCACATTGGTTTTACCTTCCCTTTATAAAAAATAGCATGGATATAATCATTTCTTGCTCCTGAGAAATCCTTCCTCAATAAACGGTATCTGCCGCTACGGGCATATGTATCAAGCATTTTATCGCTAAAATACTTATCTATCATTTCCTTTGTGATTACAAGTTCTTTCTTAAAACATTCTTCCAGTTTATTGAAATGTTGGCTTATCATTTCATATCGTCGTGTAATCATTTCAACCGGATAAAGTTTTGTAGTTTGAGTGCTATATTGTCTCCATTGTGCAAGTACCTCCTTGTCATAATAAAATAATCCTTTTTTAACCAGTTCCAGTAAAGTTGGCAAATCAGTAGTAGGAAGCCCAGGGAATCCTTGGAAACCACCAATAGCATCTAAAGCGGATTTCCGGATAATAAGGGTCGGCGCCGGTATAGGATCTTCGAGATAAAGTAAATTCAGGAAACTTCCATATGGTTTATTGGGATAAAATTGTTGATCATCGGGGTAGTGTGGAAAATTATCCAGTATTTTTCCGGTCGAAGCGTCAATAGCTTCGACTTTTCCCCAGGATAACACGGGGATCATATCCGATTCCATAACCGTAATTTGCTTTTCCAGTTTTCCAGATTTCCAGAGGTCATCGCCTTCCAGAATGGCGACATATCTTCCAGTGACTCTTTCGAGTGCCGAGTTATAGGTGTTATTTAGTTTAAAAATGCCCTGGTTTGGCTGTCGGTAATATCGAATCCGGGAATCCCGTTTCACATAGTCTTTGGCAATTTTTTCAGTTTCGTCTATACTTTCGTCGTCGATGATGATCATTTCCCAGTCTTTGAAAGACTGGTGAATAACTGAATCGATGCATGCTCCCAGATATTTTCCATGATTATATGTAACAGTAATGACCGAAACTAAAGGCAATGTCATAGAAGTTTCCCTAAAAAATTATTTTTGTGCCACTACAGCAAATTGGAGATATCTGATATCGGACGAATGACCCATTGTAAACCAAACTAGTAACATAGTCTTTAGACTGAACGTCGGATTGACACCTTCCATCCGTATCACACGATAACCACATGATTCGAATAGTCGTCGAAGACTTTTCTGAGTGAAAAACCGGTAGTGTGTCTCATCAAGTATGCCTCCTTTAGTATATTGCCATTCTTTTTTAATCAGCAGATTATAAAGATTTCCGATATATCTGACATTTGGGATTGAACTAACAATATATCCATCGGATTTGAGAAGAAGCAAGCATGATTTTAATATTTTTTCAGGATCTTCAAAATGTTCTAATACGTCGTTAAAGATAATGCAGTCAAAATAGTTACTTGGAAGTGTTTTGTAAATATTTTCAAATCTGCCCGTAAAAACCTTATTAAGCAGTAGTCGTGCTTTTTGCGAAGCCAGTTCATCAGGTTCGATTCCCCAGATAACGATTTCCCGATTTTTTTTTATTAGATGATAGGAAAATTTTCCTTCACCGCAACCCACCTCAAGAATGATTCTGCACTGCTCAGGAACAAATGGAATCATTTCCTTTCTTTCATAGGTAAAATAATCAGCTTGGATCTTGGATGTTGAGGATGGTGGTTTCAAAATGGATAATTTTTCAGGTCTGCAAAATTATGAATATTAATAAGCACCCACAAATCAATGACATCCAAATATCATGACCATACCATATGATAATAAATTGATGAGATTCCAATAATTATTGCTTCAGGAATTCTTTGTATAATTCATTAAAAGAGTTTCCGATTTTTTCTGGTGTAAATTTTTCCTCCATATCTACAGCAATTTGAAAATTATCAAAAGTAAGGTCATTTAATTTATTAATCTTATTGCACCAATCTTCTTCAGTATTATCACATAAAATTCCATTTGTTCGATTAACAAGTTCCGGAACCGCACCAACATTAGATGCAATAACGGGTGTCCCAGTCATTAATGCTTCCGCGATAACAACAGAAAACGTTTCAATTTCCGAAGCGTGAATAAAAAAATCACTTGATTGTAAAATATCCGGTATTTTATGTTTCGGTATCTCTCCAAGAATATTAATAACAATTCTTCGTTCATTTTTGTTTTGAAAAATTTTCTCTATGGCACTCCCTTTCCCAACCATATTCAAGACGATCTGTTTCGATGTGGTCTCAGCAAATTTTTCTAAAGCATAAATAATCAAGTCAGGTCTTTTGGGATGTTCCCAAGTTGCAATTGAAGTAAAAATCAGATAGTTATTTCTTGGAGATTTAGGTTTGTAAAAAAACTCATATGAAACAATATTTGGAACAACCGTTACTTTATCATGTATATCTATTATTTCTGATAATTCATTTTTTAAAAATTCTGAAACAGCAGTGATGACTAATGAATGGTTTAAAGCTTTCTTTGCTAAATGCTTGTTGAAATTTCTTCTGAAAAATAATCTAATCTTGGACCAGTGTTCAGATATTATGAGGGGTAGTTGGGTTGTATTTGACAACAAATACCCAAATATTCCAGCAGGGAAGATGACATTTGCATGAATTACTGTGGGCTTTAATGGATCAATAATTTCTTTTTGTATCGTTTTTACAAGCAAATAAAACAACAGGACAGGATTAGCATAAAGTATTTTATAAAACATTGAACTTATTGTGATTATATTCGTATCAAGATCACCTTCATCAAGACATGATTCTCTCTTAATTTTCAATAAGTTATTGGAATAACAAACATTGATGAAAAGTACAGAAATATCTATTCCTGATTTTTTAATGGCATTGGCATGTTCTTTAATAAATACGCCTTTCCCGGGATTTGACTTTTTTGGATACCAGAAAGTTAGGAATAAGACTTTCATTTAATATTTTATAAATATCCGTCCTATATATATTTATGATCCCCTGATGTTTAAATTAGTTACTGGTTTTATTCCAACGAATAAATGAGTTATACTGAATAAATGTCCTTACCTTAACCTCTCGTCTAAGCAGTTCCTCCATAAGGTGACTGCCAAAGAATCCACCGGCTTCTGTTACTAATACCTTTTTATCTCTCAACTGCATATAAAGTACATTGAATGAATAAGATCATTGAGTAAATTGCAAAATTAAGAATATAACCGTAAAAACCCCAATCGATTTAATTTCTATTTTTGTGCGCTCATGCCATCGGAAATGAATGAATTACCAATTAAAACTTATTTTTATATTCAGAAATCCTTTGTCAGATTCTCCTTATTGATTTACAATATTATACTTATCCCAATTGTACTTAATGCATCCGTTGAAAAAGAACCATATCCTGGATCTTTTACCTGTCAACAAGTTGATTCTTTAATCCAGGAAGCTTTCTCTTATAAAACATTTGATATTGGGAAATTTAAGTACCTATCAAACCAAGCCTTGATAATGGCTAAAAGTCTATCATGCAAATCTCAGGAAGCTCTTGCTTATATTCACGTCGGAAGTTGTTTTTTATACGAAGAAAAATTTTATAATACTTTAGTATGCTATTTCGAAAGCAATGATCTCTACATGGAATTAAAAGATTTTGACGGATGCATTTCAGCGTTATCTATGATTGTGAATTGCTACCTACATGTCAACGATAAAAACAGTGCATTCGAATACATACAAAAAATGAGATTGTTATTACCAAAATGTTTAGATCTTATCAGCTATGGAAAATATAATTACATTTTAGCCCAATATTTTTATGAGACAGGAAAGATAAAGGAAGCAGAAAAAGCATCTTATAATGCTATTTATTATTTTGAAAAAGCAGGTGCATCAATGGAAGTAATTAGAGCGCTTAAAATGCTGGGTGATATAAAACTCGGAAAAAAAGAGTTGTACAAGTCAATTAATTCCTATCAACTAGCAATTAAAAAAAGTGCTGCTATTAATGACAATAGCGAAATCGCCATATTATATACTCGTATTAGCCATGTTTATGGATTGCTCAATGACTACCAGGAGGTCCTGAAATATAATATAAAAGCATTAAGAATCCGTGAAAAACACGGAACAGAAGAACTAGTAGTTTCTTCTTTAATAAATATTGGTGGGACTTATCTTAAACTAGAAAAATACGATTCTGCCAAGTATTATTTAAAGAAAGGGATCGCGATCGGCAGACCATTAAACAAAAGTTTTCTGCTCGAACATGCTTATAAGGAGTTGTTTATTTTTTATATGAAAATTGGCGATATAAAGGAAGCAATGAATAACTATAAAAATTATTCCGATTTTCATCGTAAACTAATTGCAGATCAAAATGATAATGAGATTAAAAAACTTGAAACCAACCGCCTGATAAGGGAAGCTGAGATAAGAATGGATTTACTTAAAAAAGAAAATGAGGTTCAAGGTCTACAGTATCATAACCGAAAGATTCAGAATATTATGCTTGAAGTTTTATTACTTTTTGCTCTTTCTGTTGTATTGTTCATTTATCTTCAACGAAAAAAAAACGTTGCCTCAAGACTGAAATTTCTTGCTTTAAATAACCAATTGAAACTTGATATTGAAGAGCGAATCCGTGCAGAGGTGAAACTCCGTGAGAGTGAAGAGTTGTACCGCTTTCTTGTTGAACACTCCGGAGATGTAATATCGCATCTTGATAGCAATTTTAACAGAAAATATATCTCACCTTCATCTAAAAACCTGTTTGGATATGAACCAGAAGAATTATTAGACCAAAAACCAGTTGATTTAATCGATCCGCTTGATATTGAATCGGTACAAACAAGTTTTGATTCCATGATCAGATCAAAAGAACCTGGACAATTTATTTATAGAATCATTCCTAAGGATGGAAATAAATTATGGGTGGAAGCCAATATAAATCCATTTTTCGACCCAAAGACCGGTCAGGTAAAAGAATTTTTAGCTGTGCTTAGAGATATTACAGAACAGAAATTTCATGAAGAGGCAATTGCAGAAAATGAACGTCAGAAGGAAGTTTTACTTAAGGAGATTCATAACCGGGTGAAAAACAATTTCGCTATTTTAATTAGTTTGATGGACCTTCAAAAGGAAATTGGTCATAAATATGCCTTGAACCGGTCTATGACAGAACTTCAGTTGCGTGTAAGAACGATGTCGCTTGTTCACGAACAACTTTATATTACAGATAATATCCGAAAAGTTCGGTTGGATCAGTATCTTACGACGCTGGTGAATATAATTGTCAACGCTTACGAAAAAAGTCGCATCACCCTTCATTTAGAGATTAATGAATGTTTGATTGACATTGAGTTGGCCTTACCCCTTGGTCTGATCGTTAATGAATTACTTACCAATGCATTTAAATATGCATTTCCGGGAAAGATGTCTGGAAATATCCGGGTAACTTTGTCTCCATTTATCAGAGATGAAGAACAAAAAAATTCTGAAAAAACCCTTTGGAAATTGACTGTCAGCGATGATGGGATTGGTCTTCCTGAATTTTATACCATGAACCCAAAATCTGGCATGGGATCACAGATCATCCGGATCCTCGTCGATCAGATTGAAGCCAAGCTTGATATTGTCAGCAAGCAAGGAGCAAACTTTACACTGACTTTCTCAAATATATTTAAACCGGTGATGAATCCGACATAATTGACAAATCTGCAGAAATTTTTAAGATAAAATTTAGATAGAGATGAAAGAAAAAACCAATATAACGTTGATTGGTGCAGGGATGATCGGGACTGCACTTGGTAACATCCTAGCGGAAAACGATTCTGGAAATATCCTGCTCCATTCGATAGAAGAAGATGTCGTACAATCCATCAACCAAACAAATATCAATTTTAAGTATTTTCCGACCATCCACCTTAATTCATCACTGAAAGCCACGGCAGATCTTCGCAAATTGCATACGTCTGATATTATTTTTCTTGCCATCCGTTCTGATGTGCTTCTTGAATATCTAAACAGAATACATCAGTACATACCTCCAAAGGCCATTCTGATTAATCTGGCAAAAGGTTTTGGTACCGGACAAAAAACCATCATCGAATGTTTGAAAGAAAATTTTACCAATCCACTGTGTACACTTAAAGGGCCAAGTTTTGCACGAGAAATTATTAATAGGGTACCAACCGGATTCACCCTGGGTTATGAGAGTAAGACAGTTGAATCTCCCTTGCTAATTACAAGTAAAAAACAATTAGAAACCGAGAATATTCATTCTATTCCCGCCCGTATTTCCAATTTATTTGACGGAACCAATATTCACCTTGATTTTACTAACGATATTCTGGGTGTTGAGGTGTTGAGTATTCTGAAGAATATTTTTGCAGTAGCGCTGGGTGTTGTTGATGCCAATTTCAACTCTGCAAATCTACGTTTTTTGGTTCTGACTAAAGCTTTCCGGGAAATGCGACGTGCGTTGATTTATTTTGGAGGCAAGGAAGAAACTCTATTTAATTATTGTGGTTATGGCGATTTCACGTTAACTGCGCTGAACGATCTAAGCCGAAACCGGACGTTGGGTCTATTGATCGGAAAAGGTTTTTTCACCGAACAAGTTTCCCATGAATTAGTTCTTGAAGGCCGCACTGCTCTTAATATCTTATATAGAGAGATCGCTGAAAAGATGAACGTGGAGAAACAATTTCCAATCATTGCTGAACTTTATCAAGTTTTCAACAATAAATATGACATTTCGACCTTTGTCAATAATATCCTGAATATCGAAGAACCGTGATTTTTCGTATATTTGCAGTCAATTTCCATGGGGTTGACTGGTTTTGACAACAGGGAAGTGGAATGGTAAGCATGCCGAGGGTTCGTGAACCGATCTCGTTAAAAATCAGTTCTCACAGCCTATAAATGGCGACAATTATTCTTACAGACTGGCTGCTTAATTTGAGAAATTAAGCGCGTCTTGTCTCCCGGAAAACCCTTCTCAACAGTGTTCCGGATGAGGCATCGTAAAGGTTGAGATAGTCTGGAATAATTCCCGTATTTCAGATAAAAAGAAAGGGAATAAGGTTCCGGTAGGTTTGCTTCTGTCCAGCCGGATTCTGACAATCAACCAGAGGCTAAGCATGTAGAAAGCGATTTTACTGCCTGTCTGGACGAGGGTTCGAATCCCTCCAACTCCACAAAAGAACTCTGATAAACGTTATTAACATATGTTTTAAGAGGTTATAATTTTTTTACCCCGTTATATGTTTTTTGAAAGATTTCCTTCCTCAGTTATATAGGTTTCCGCTTCATCTCTTCTTTTTGTAATTTTCCAAGTACTTTTTTCAAAAATAGATTCGTCGTTTCAAAATACTTTTAAATAACTCTATATCTGCGACATACAAAGTTTGTGAGTTTAAAAGAAGTCTCCTCGTTTAATTTTCGAAATTTGAAAAGCGGTAATATATTAATGAATATTCAAAATGTTAAAAAAGGAAAGTAAATGGAAAAATGACTTAGATCAATCAGAACTTAATGGGAGAAAAAGTAAAAATGCTTAATGAATGAGCTAAAATATATAATTTTTATATCAAACATATTTATATTTTATTTACTTTTATGGCTATTTTGCAAACTTGTAAAGTTAATATCCAGCGCGGAAATTCATAAAAATCAGATTTATTAATGAAATGTTTATCAATCATCGGAATATGTTTTTTTTATCCTTTTATTTTACTTATAGGCAAAAATGTGATCGCTAATACTAATGATTGTAATGCGCATTTTACAGAAGCTGAAATAATTAATTACATATGGACTCCCTCCGGAAAAGGAACAATAGTATCCGAGAATTTAAAGACCGATAATCATATTAATATGAATTGGAACAACATCGGAGGTCAAGGATTGAGAGTGAATAGTACTGATAGTCTTTCTAATTCATCTTCAACTCATATAAATTCTACTTTTTTCCCTTCTCAGCGAAATATTGGTTTCATTGCACCAGATACAACATGTGTTGGTCAAACAATAAATATTGTAAATACTACTACCGGAGGAACTACTTATTACTGGAATTTCTGTTCTGGGAATGCTAATTCAGATCCTTTTGGGGTTAACATAGGAAATCCCGGAGGTCTGCTCGATATTCCAGCATATATAACGCTTGTTAAACAAGATAATGATTGTTTTTCATTCATTAGTTGCCAAGAGACTGGGGTTGTGCAATATTATCATGGAGGTAGTTTTAAAAATAATCCGATCAGTTGGAAAAACCTAGGAAAATTTGGAATAATTGATTTCGATGAAGAGGGGATCCAGGTAAAATGTGACAATGGTCAATGGTACGGTTTTGTCAATAGTGATACTACAATTATCCGGTTGAATTTTGGTAATTCTTTATGGAATACTCCTGCAGCAATAAATTTAAATATCTCTCATGTTTTTGCTATGACGCATGGTCTAGCTATAATCAAGGAAGGAGACACTTGGTTGGGATTTGTTACCTGCTCTGTTGAGAATAAGGTGTACCGCTTGAATTTCGGGAATAGTCTTTCAAATAATACACCTGTTTTAGAAGATCTTGGTAATCCTTGTGGAATGATTTCTCCAGGTTCCATTTGCATCGTTGAGGAGAACTTAATGTGGTATATGATTATTTCTGAAGGTGGTAATACTCTTATAAGACTCAATTTTGGTTATTCATTATTGAATATACCTAGTGGTTTGAATTTAGGTAATCCAGGAGGATTATTCAACCAACAGCTTGCGCTGACCATTTTACGGGACTGTGAATCAACAAGTGGGTATTTTTGCAATTATCTTGTTAATGGGCAGCTCGGAAAATTGACTTTTCCTGCTGGTTTAGCAGGTCCTGTAACCGGACAGATGATTGGGAATATCGGATCCCTAAACAGACCTCATTCTTTCTCCGAAATTTTCCGATTGAATGATACGTTATATACTTATATCACGAATCGTGGGAATGGAACTTTAACACGCCTTTCATTCCCTCCCTGTAATAATGCCACTATTCAATCATCAACATTGTTTACACCACCACCATATTCCTATAGTTCATCAGGAAATTATAATATTCGACTTATTGTAGATGAAGGTCTACCAACACAAGGAACCCTATGTAAACAGGTCGTTGTCATGAATCCTCCTTTAGTAGACCTGGGAAATGACACTTCGATATGTCCCGGAAGTATAAAAACATTGGACGCCGGAAACGGATTCAGTAATTATTATTGGTCGACAGGGGAGACCACAAGAACAATTCTCGTCTCTACTCCAGGCTCATACTGGGTAAATGCGATTCGTTGGGGATGTTTAGCGGTTGATACAATTCACATCTCTTTTTCGAATGTCCCCATAGTCAATTTGGGTTCGGATATTACAGTTTGTACGGGAGAAATTGTCACTTTAAATGCTGGACCTTGCAGTAATTGTTCTTATCAATGGGCAAATCTTACCACCGGGCAAATGAATATTGGGACAGAACAGATATACATTACCAGTGAAGCGGGAGTATATATGGTAAGCGTCACCAACGCTGATGGTTGTGTAGGAAGAGATACCATTCAAGTCAGCATGACATCTATTCCAATTTTGACGAATACTCCATTGGATAAAACAATTTGTTCACAAAATTCAACATTCATCCAACTGCATTCAAATCCACCAGGGGTGATCTTTTACTGGTCCGCTTCACTTACCTTAGGAAACGTCACAGGCTTTACTACGGATTCGGGATTAGTAATTAATCAGATTCTGGTAAATCATAATTCAACGCCAGGAATTGTGACCTATCATATCACTCCTAAAGCAGGAAATTGCATTGGTATAACTTCAGATTATGCAGTAACCGTTAACTCTGGCGATTCAGTTGACATTTTAATTACTACCTCAGCCAATAATGTTTGTGCAGGCACAGTGGTTAATTATACGGCAACACCAACGAACGGGGGAACAACCCCTACCTACCAGTGGAAGGTCAACGGACTGGATATAGGTACCAACAACCTGGGCTTTACTTACACTCCTGCAAACGGCGACCTTGTCGGATGTGTACTGACCTCATCGGAGGAATGTACTGTCAATAACCCTGCCGCATCAAATACCATTACGATGTTGGTAAATGAAAATCTCCCGGTAAGTGTATCGATTTCTCCTTCAGCAAATTCAGTTTGTCAGGGGACCCAGGTTACCTATACGGCAACACCAACGAACGAAGGAACTGCCCCAGCGTACCAGTGGAAGGTCAACGGACTGGATATGGGTACCAACAACCCGGTCTTTACTTACACTCCTGCAAACGGCGACCTTGTCGGATGTGTACTGACCTCATCGGAGGAATGTACTGTCAATAACCCTGCCACATCGAATACCATCACGATGTTGGTAAATGAAAATCTCCCGGTAAGTGTATCGATTTCTCCTTCAGCAAATTCAGTTTGTCAGGGGACCCAGGTTACCTATACGGCAACACCAACGAACGAAGGAACTGCCCCAGCGTACCAGTGGAAGGTCAACGGACTGGATATGGGTACCAACAACCCGGTCTTTACTTACACTCCTGCAAACGGCGACCTTGTCGGATGTGTACTGACCTCATCGGAGGAATGTACTGTCAATAACCCTGCCGCATCAAATACCATTACGATGTTGGTAAATGAAAATCTCCCGGTAAGTGTATCGATTTCTCCTTCAGCAAATTCAGTTTGTCAGGGAACCCCGGTTAACTATACGGCGACGCCAACAAACGGCGGAACTGTTCCCACTTACCAGTGGAAGGTCAACGGACTGGATATGGGTACCAACAACCCGGGTTTTACTTACACTCCTGCAAACGGCGACCTTGTCGGCTGTGTGCTTACTTCATCAGAGCTTTGTGCAGTAAATAATCCGGCAACAAGCAATACCGTGACAATGAACGTCATTGATAATTTACCGGTGGGGATATCCATTGTTGCAAGTGCCAACCCCTTTTGCCCGGGCACAACTATTAATTTCACGGCAACCCCGTTAAACGGAGGAACAACTCCGGCATATCAATGGAAGGTGAACGGAGCCGACGCAAGTTCCGGCATATCCGTCTTTTCTTATTCTCCCCAGGCCGGAGACCTTATATGGTGCATGATGACTTCCAACCTCGATTGTGTGACAGGTAATCCTGCTACATCGAACCAGATCACCATGAGTGCACTTGAAGCCCCTGAGGTAACGTTTGCCCGTTGTTTCGACAGCATCACCACG
>JAEAME010000244.1_pt1 | contig 68383 bp, 45 predicted proteins | sample 8958731 | NCBI WGS metagenome assembly JAEAME01 (sample SAMN16933194, study PRJNA681113) | bioreactor sludge metagenome | isolation source: anerobic bioreactor sludge (Control) | place: India:Bengaluru | collected 2018-10-24
CGGCGACCTCTCCGAGCGACGCTTCGTTGCCGAGCGGATTGTCGCCTTCGTCGGCGCCGATCCGCGCAACGCAGGCGAACGTCGCGCCGTCGAGAGCGTCGGGGCGCTGGCGGCGCCCGTCGTGAGCGACGCGGACCTGGGCCGTACGCGCCGGGCGCCGTCGCTGCGCGCGCGGATCGCCGAGCGCCGGGCGGCGGCCGGCGGCCCCCGTGCCGGGGCGCCCGCCGGCGCACCCGCTTGCGCGCCGGTTAGCGTGCCGCTGTTGACCGCTGCCGAACTGGCTGACCTGAAGCCGGCGCTTGTCGTCCGCCGCCCCGCCGAGTTCCAGCGCAGCCTGGCCTGCTCCGTGCTCCTGATGCTGGCCGGCTTCTACGCGGTCCATCTCGTGGCCCGCCTGCGTCGCTCGACTGCCGATCCGTATCTCGTGCCGGCCATCCACCTGCTCTGCGGGATCGGCTTCGTCACGATGGTGAGCCTGCGCGATCCGCTGCGCGAGGTGGCCTTGTACGCGCGTTTCGCGCAGGGGACGGCGGCTGGCTGTGTCCTGATGTGCGCCGCGAGCTTCGTGGACTTCCAGCGGTCCGTGCTGAAGCGCCTGAGCTACGTGCCGCTCTCCGGCGCGATGCTGCTCTCGCTGCTGCTGATCCTGTTCGGCAGCGGGCCGGGGGCGAGCGACGCGAAGGTCAACCTGCTCGGCGTGCAGCCGGTTGAGGTCATTCGCCTGCTTGTCATCTTCTTCCTCGCCGGTTACTTCGCGCGCCGGTGGGAGTTCCTCCGCGAACTCGCGGAGCCGGGCGACAGCCTGCCCGGGCGGCTCTTCAATGTGCCGCGGCTCGACTACGTGCTGCCCGTGCTCGCGGGCATGGCGCTGCTGCTCGTCTTCTTCTTCCTGCAGAAGGACCTCGGCCCCGCGCTGACCCTCGCGTGCGTGTTCCTGGCGCTCTACGGCGTTGCGCGCCGGCGCCTGACGATGGTGGTGGCGGGCTTGGCGGTGCTCCTCGCAGGCTTCATCGTCGGCTACTGGCTGGGCTTTCCGACAACCGTCGTGCAGCGGGTCGCGATGTGGCGATCGCCTTGGGACAACGCGTATCGCGGCGGCAGCCAGATCGCGCACGCGCTCTGGGCGCTCGCCTCCGGCGGGTGGTCGGGAGCCGGGCTGGGACTGGGCGAGCCGCAGTTCGTGCCGGCCAGCCACACCGACCTCGTGCTGGCCGCCATCGGCGAGGAGCTCGGGCTGCTGGGGCTGGTGGCCGTGCTGGCCCTCTCCGGCGTGCTTGCGTACCGCGCCGTGCGGATCGCGCTCCGCGCGCCGGGCGACTACACGTTCTTTCTGGCGCTGGGCTTGGCGCTGAGCGTCGCGTTCCAGCTCGTGCTGATCTCGGCCGGGTTGCTCGGCCTGCTGCCGCTGACCGGCGTCGCCACGCCGTTTCTGAGCTACGGCCGCTCGTCGATGATGGCCAATTTCGTCGCCTTCGGCATCATCCTGGCGATCAGCGAGCGGTCGCCCGCCGGTCCGGACCGGGCCGGATTCGGCGCCCCGGTCGCGTGGCTCGTCCGCGTTGTGGCCGTGCTGCTGGCGGTTGTGGCCGCCCGCGCCACGTACGTCCAGGTGATCGCTGCGGATCGGCTGGCTGGAGCGCCGGCCTTGACGGTTCAGGCGGACGGCGGCCGGCGGTTTGAGTACAACCCGCGTCTCCTCATGGTCGCGCGGCAGATTGTCCGCGGCACAATCGTGGACCGCAACGGGATCCCGCTGGCCACGAGCCGGCCGGCCGATCTTGCGGCACGCGCAGAGGAACTGGCGGGCCTCGGTCTGGCGGCGGCGGAGGCGTGCCCCACGCCCGACGAGCGCTGCTATCCGTTCGGCGGCGTGACCTTCCACGTTCTCGGCGACTGGCGGACGCAGGTGAACTGGGCGGCCCCGAACACGTCGTTCGTGGAGCGTGACGACGATGCCCGCCTGCGCGGCTACGACGACCGCGCACGCACGGTCACCCTTGTCGATCCGCGCACCGGCGTGGCGACAAAAACGCTCCGGCGCGATCTCCGTGAGTTGGTTCCGCTGCTGCGATATCGGTACCGGCCCAGCCACGACGCGGTCACACGCCTGCTCAACCGTCCGCGCGACGTCCGCCTGACCCTCGACATCCGGCTGCAGCTCAGGGCTGCCGCCCTGCTGAAAACGGCTGTCACGCGCGCCGGCAGGGAGAAGGGCGCCCTCGTCGTGATGTCCGACACGGGAGAGCTGCTCGCCGCTGTGAGCTACCCGTGGCCAGCGGCTCCACAAGGGCGGATCTCGGCGGCGACCGCTGGTCGCGCCGCAACGGCAGACGAGGCGTACTGGCTGGATCGGGCGCGTTACGGTCTCTATCCGCCGGGATCGAGCTTCAAAATCGTGACGGCCGCAGCCGCTCTGCGGAGCAACCCCGGCCTGAAGGACCAGACGTTTGTCTGCGAGCGGCTCGAGGATGGCCGGATTGGCGCCCACATTCCGGGGTGGGGCCGGCCTGTCCGTGACGACCGCGCCGACACCGCGCCGCACGGCACACTGGCGATGGAGCGGGCGCTGATTGTGTCGTGCAATGCGTATTTTGCGCAGCTCGGCCTGAAGCTGGGGCCCGACGCGCTGCTCGAGACGGCCGGCCTCTTCGAGATTCCCCTGGGGCAGCCGGAGTCGCCGCGGCAGGTGCGCGACACGCTGCCGTTTGCGGCGTACGGACAGGGCCAGGTGCTGGCGACGCCGTTCAAGATGGCCCGGGTTGCGGCCACGATTGCGGCGGGCGGCGCGCTGCCGCAGGGGCACTGGGTCCTTGACGACGGCAACCGGCGCTCCGAGCCGCCGCGATCGATTCTGCCTGCGTCGGTCGCGGAGCTGCTGGCCCGGACGATGAGGCGGGTGGTGCTGGAGGGGACCGGCCGCGTCCTCAGGCCGGTCGACCCTCCGGTGGCAGGCAAGACCGGCACGGCGGAGGTGGCCGACGCGCCCGCGCACTCGTGGTTTGTCGGGTTCGCGCCCTACGGCGGAGCGGCCCCTCGTATCGCGTTCGCCGTGATCGTGGAGAATGGCGGGTACGGCGCCAGTCTGGCTGCCCCTGTTGCCGGCGACCTGGTCGCGGCGGCGCGCGAGTTGGGCATCATCGGGGAGGCCGCGAGACAGGCGCAGTAACGAATGCGGGGACGCCGCGGGGGTCGGAGATGCGCATTGCCGACAAGGTCGCCAGGATTGAGCGGAGCCTCGAAGGACTGGCTTCGCGACGGACCGTGGCCCGACAACCGATCGAGATCCGGAGCGCCGTGCTCGATGCCATCGAGGATCTCGTCGAGCCGGCTGGTGGGTCGCGTCGGGTCTTTCCCTTCAATCAGGTCACCGTCGAGATTGTCGCCGCGACCGCAGCCGCCCGAGCGGCGGTGACAGCCGTCCTCGAATCAGCCGGCGGCCTGCAGGCCGCCGTGGCCAGGCGGCTCAGCGAAGCCGGTGCAGAGCCGCCGGCCGATCTCGACGTCGAGGTGAAGCTGGTCAGAGCCGCGGGCAAGGCGTGGGCCGAGGGCAGCGCGTTCCGCGTCGTCTGCCAGCGCCGGCAGGCGGCCCCCACGACGCCGCTTGCTTCCGCCCCTGGACAGCGGGAGCTGGCCCAGATCGTGGTGTTGACCGGAAAGACGACCCGAAAGCAGTACGCCCTCTCCGGCGAGCGAATCAACGTCGGCCGCATGGCCGCTGTGCTCGACCGTGAGCGGCGTGTCGTACGCCGGAACCAGATTGTGTTTCTCGATTGCGGGGATCCGGCGAACCAGACTGTCTCACGGGCGCAGGCCCACCTCGTGTTCGTGCCGCCCGCGGGTTTCCAGTTGTTCGACGACCGGAGCAGTTACGGCACGCGCGTATTCCGCGGCGGGCGGACGATCACGGTTGAGGGCGGCAGCCCGAAGGGTGTTCGACTGCGATCGGGTGATGAGATCTACTTCGGACAGGCCCTGGTGCGGTTCGAGTTGATCAGCGAATCGCCACGACGAACTTGATCAGCCGGCGGTACTTGACCGGCTCGCCGTTCTTGCGCGCGGGCTGGTAACGCCAGCCTCGCGCCCGCTGCTCCAGCAACGCGTCGTAGAAGCTGCTGACAGATCGACGGATTGTCACCGACTCGACGGCTCCCGTCTCCGAGACCAGCACCTCGACAATGCCCTCGAGCTCGCGGTCCGGCCCGCCCGGAAACGGCCATCTGGGGATGTCCTGCAACTGCACCACGGGCGGCGTGACATCCGGGTCATCGGCGCCGTAGATGCGGGGCGCAGCGCTGGCCGCCGGCACGGCCGGCTCCGGCGGGGGCGGCTCGGGAGGTGGGGGAGTCGACGGCGGCGGCTGGGATGGCTGCGGTGGCGGGGTTGCTGCCAGCCTCGCCGCTTCCGTGGACAACGCCAGGAACCCGTCGGCAAGCGTCTTCAGGTCCGCAACGGCAACCGTGTCGGCCGGCAGATCCGGATCGCCGAGCAGCGCGAGCACGCCTCTGAACCGCTCCGCGGCGTCGGTGTACTCCTTCCGATCGAAGGCGGCCTTGGCGTCGGTGTACTGCTGCTGCAGCATCGACGGCAGGACGCGACGGTGCACCTGCTGGAACACCGTCCGCACCCATGGTGCGGCATCGTCTTCGCGGGGCCGGAACAGCGGGTCGATCACGTAGAGGGCTTCGATGGCAGCCTCGGCGTCGGCCTTCCGGTCGAGCGCCAGCAGGCAGAAGGCGCGGTACTGTTCGATTGCGACCGCCGCGTCGCGTGTCTCGGGCGGCGCCTGCCTCAGGCGATCGAGCAGTGTCAGGGCCTGATCGTAGTTGGCGGCCGCGTAGAGGTTCCGAACTTCCGGAAGGCCCTGCGCCCGCGCAACTGACGCCAGCAGGAGCACTGCGGCGGCAACAGGCAGTGACCGCGTCAGCGGTTGTGTCATTTCTGCAGATCAACTCCGACGCGCGCGGCCTCGCTCAGCGTGACCGTGACGATCACGCGGCGCTCGGGGAACCGAGGGTTCCGCAGGACGATCTCGTGAGACCCGAGGGATGCCGGGTAGTTGGCGATGGGGGTGTCGCCGATCCTGTCGCCATCCAGATACACCTCCGCCCACGGCACGGCGTTCACGTTCAACACCCCGCGCGGCGGTTCCACGACGAGCGTGGTGACCTGGTTCGGCGCGACCTTCACGGCGCGCGACGTCTGGAAGCCGAGCGAAAGGTTGACCAGACGCAGGTCGTGTTCGCCCGCCAGCATCAGCACCCGATCCGCCCGGCTCGTGCCGACCAGCCGGTCTCCCTCGAACAACTGGAGCTCGATGGGCGAGCTGACCGACACCCACCCCGGCGCCGACGTGCTGGCTGCAGTCATCGGCACAACGAGGGAGACGACGTCGCCGGCCCGGACCGTCACCTCCTGCGTCAGCGAGCTGGATCCCAGCCGCAGCGAAACCGAGTGCGTCCCAGGCTCGAGGTCCGCCAGGTCCACCGGCGTCGTGCCGCGGGGGATGCTGTCGACCGTCACCTCCGCGCCCGGTGTGCTCGTCTCGATGTGCAGCGTGCCGAGGGCCGGTACATCGGGCATCTCAATGTACTGGAACACCCGGGCACCCGGCTCGACGGAGACCGCGACCTCCCGCGTGGCAGCACCGGTCAGCACGACCGTGTGCGGGCCGGGAGAGAGCGACACGCTGAGGGGAGTGCGGCCCTGCGGCACGCCGTCGACGGACACGGGCACCCCGGCCGGGCGGGACTCGATCACGAGCGTGCCATCCGCTCGTGCCGTGAGAAACGACGGAGGCCACGAGTTTCTGGCCATCGGCCAGGCAATCAGCGCAACGACTCCAGCGAACAGGACCACAACCAGGAGGAAACGCAGCGCGAATCGTCGCTTCCCGGCAGAGGGGGCGTCGGGCTCGATACGCTGGACGGCGTCACGCGGCGGCTGTTCCGGTGCGCGCTGCTCGACGCTCGGCATTCGTTCGTACGGGGTCGTCAAACCCAAGCCTATCATCCGCGGCGGCAGCGGGGCTCGCTCGGGCGTGGCTGAGCGGGAGGTCACCGCGGGGCGGGACACGCCGGCAGGGCCGTCTGCTCTAACAGGCTCCCGGAGCGCCCCTCGATCCGCGGGAGGCGCCGGCCGCGACGGCGCCGCGGGCGTGACCGTGTCGTCCTCCGCCGCCAGCTTGGACAGCACGTCCTCTTCGGGCTCGATCCCTTCGACGACACGCCAGGGCAGATCTTCGCGCCGCGTCTCCGGCTCGGGGACAGGCTCTTCTTGTTTCTGATTCAGGGGCACCGGTCCGCCTCAGCTCATGACCCGCACGATTCTACACTGGACGGGCCTCTCATGGGCAAGACCACCGCCGGTCAAACCGAAGGTGGCCTGCGCCGCCCGGAGAGACACGCTGCAGGTATGATACTCGGGTTCCTTGCGGCCACGATTCGCGTGGCTTTCGCCGTGCCCGGGAGAGTGCTGATGCGGTTGCGAGGTGCGGCTGCTCTGGTGATGATGGTTCTGCTGACACCTGCCGCCGGGGCCGCACAGGGCGGAGGCGGCAGGTCGGGCCTCGTCGTGGAGGGGCGGGTTGTCGCCGACGCCACCGGCGCGCCGCTGGCCGGCGCACGGGTCGAACTCGCCGGCACGGCGCTTTCGACGGTGACGAGCCCAGAAGGAACCTTCGCCATCGAACTGCCGGCCGCGGGCCCGTTCAGCCTGCGCGTTGTGCTGGACGGATACGAAGTCGGAACGTTTGCGGCCACGGCGCCCCTTGCGGGCGGCACCGTCCAGGAGATCCGGCTGGGCTTTCGGCCCGTGCGGCTGTACGAGACCGTCGTGGTCGCGGCGCATCGCGAGGAAGTCCCGTTGTTCGCCGCGCCCCGTTCGATCAGCGTCGTGGGGCTGCCCGAGCTGGAGCAGGCGATGCCGCGAACGACGCCGGAAGCGCTCTCGGAGGCGGCCGGCGTCTGGGTGCAGAAGACCAACCACGGCGGCGGCTCGCCGGCGATCCGCGGTCTCATGGGCAACCAGGTGCTCGTGATGGTCGACGGCGTTCGTCTCAACAACTCCACGTATCGGTACGGACCCAACCAGTACCTGGTCACCGTCGATCCGAGGCAGGTCGAGCGTATCGAGGTCCTGCGCGGGTCGGGATCGGTGCTCTTCGGCAGCGATGCGATCGGCGGCGTCGTGCACGTCATCTCAAGGCGCCCGCAGTTTACGGCAGGCGGTCTTCGGGCCGGCGGAGAGGTGTCGGGGAAGATCGTGACGGGGGGGATGGAGCAGAGCGGCCGCTTCGAGGCGACCGTCGAGCACACGCGCGTGGCCGTTCGAGGCGGCGTGTCGCTGAGCAACTACGGCGACCTGCGCGCCGGCGGCGACCTCGGCGTCGAATCGCCGTCGGGCTACTCGAGCGCTGCCGGCGACCTGCTGGCGCTCGTCCGTCTTTCGCCCCGGCACCTGCTGAGCGTCGGGCTGCAGGGCGACTTGCAGGCCGACGTGCCGAGGTTCGACCAGGTCGCGCAGCGCGGGTACGTCCGCTACGCGTTCGATCCGCAGGTGCGTCAGCTCTCGTACGCACGGCTGCAGTACTTCACCGACAACCGGTGGGCGCGTACCGTCACCGCCAGCGCGTCTCTGCAGAGATCGCGCGAACGGCGCGAGCGGCAGGCGGGCGGCTCGTCCGTGCTCGTCACCGAACAGGACACGGTCCGCGTCCTTGGCGGTTCGTTCGAGGTCCGATCGACGCCCACGCCCGGCTGGACGGCGATCTCGGGGATGGATGTGTACCAGGACGCCGTCGGGAGCTGGCGGAGGGACACGGATCTGAGTTCCGGCAGCGTGACGGACAAGCGCGGTCTGTACCCTGACGGCGCGGGTGCCGTGTCGGCCGCGGCGTTCACGCAGAGCTCGCTGACAGCCGGCCGGCTGAACGTCGATCTTGGCGCCCGGTACACGTATGGGCGACTCACCGCGCGCGATGCGACGTTCGGCGATCTGCACGTCACGCCGCAGTCGCTCGTCGGCAGCGCGGCGGCCGGCGTCGAGATCGCGCCGGGATGGCGGCTGCTGGGGTCGCTGGTGCAGGGATTCCGGGCGCCCAACCTCGACGACCTGAGCACCCTCGGGGCGTTTGACTACGGCATCGAGGTGCCCTCGCCCGGACTCGACCCGGAACGCTCGCTGGGCGTCGAGGTCGGACTGCACGTGCGGCGCGAGACGGCCAGCCTGTCGGCGGCGATCCACCGGACCCGACTGAGCGATCTCATCGATCGTGTGAGCGCCACGCTTGATGGATCCGAGTGGTACGAAGGGCAGCGCGTCTACCGCAAGTCGAACGTCGGGGCGGCGTACGTGCAGGGGGCGGAGGTGCAGGCGGCGTGGCTCGTCGGCCACGGGGTCGAATGCTTCGGCCACCTCACGTACACGTACGGCCAGCAAACGACGGCCGGCCAGCCGATGCGGCGGATTCCGCCGCTGAACGGGCTGGCGGGCCTGCGGTGGACCGAGCGCCGCGGGACGTCGGTTGAGGCATCCGCCCGCTTCGCTGCGGCGCAGCGCCGCCTCTCCAGCGGAGACCGTGACGATCACCGCATTCCTGAAGGCGGCACGCCCGGGTGGCAGGTCATCGACGTGCGCGTCGAGGTGCCGGTCTCGGCCGGGCTGCACGTGACGGGAGCGTTGCAGAACCTGCTGAACGAGGCCTACCGCGTGCACGGCTCGGGGATTGACGGTGTGGGCCGAAGCGCCTGGATCGGGGTGCGGGCGGGGTTCTGATGCCGCATGGTGTGCAGGAGCGGGAATCTGAACTTGCGGTTGCGACGTCAATATGGGATATAATCAAAGGTTGCGCACAGGAGACGACACGTCTCCGTGAAACGCGGAAGGAGTTGTTCTTACGATGCGGAGCAAGTTTGGACTGTTGCTGTTGGTGGTGGGATTGGGGATCTCGGTTGTGGCGTGCGGCTCGGTGCCGCAGGCAGCGATCGACGCAGCCAAGGCTGCGGTTGACCAGGCCGTGACGGCCGGTGCGAACGAATACGCAGCCGACGCCATGAAGGCCGCGCAGGACGCCCAGGCAGCGCTGGATGCCGAGCTGAAGGTGCAGGAAGGCAAGTGGTTCAAGTCCTACACGCAGGCGACCGAACTGGCCGCGGCGCTGAAGACGGCCGGGGAGCAGGCCGTGACGGCGGCCGCTGCCGGCAAGGAGAAGGTTAAGGGCGAGGCGACCGGGCTGGTTGCCGAAGTGAAGACGGCACTCGAGGAGGCTCAGACGCTGCTGGCCAAGGCCCCGAGGGGCAAGGGGACCGCTGCCGATATCGAAGCGCTGAAGACCGACCTGGCGAACGCGGCGACCGCGCTCACCGACGCGGAGAGCGGGTTGACGGCTGAACGGTTCCTCGATGCGAAGGCGAAGGCCGAATCCGCCAAGAACGCCGTGGCAGCCGTGAAGACCGCGGTCGAGACGGCGATGGCCGCCAAGAAGCGATAACCGTTCTATCTCACCTCAGGGACTCCGGGCGGCGGCGTGGACACGCGCCGCCCGGAGCGCCATGCACGCGCGTGCCGGTCGTACCGGGGCGCCGCGGGAGCGTTTCCTCTTGAGCCGCAACGCGTTGCTGCGCATCAGCCGTGCTCTGGGGCGCCACTGGCGTCCGGCGGTTGGTGCCGCCGCGGTGCTGCTCGTCGTGCTCACGGTGATCATCCACCGGGCCGGTACGGCTCGCGATGCCGAGATGCGCGCCGCTGCCGCCAATGCGGCCACGGCCATCCGGGAGGCCCGGGCAGCCGACGCGATGACGTGGGCTCCCGACGAACTGCTCGCGGCCGAGCGCCGACAGCGCGAGGCGCTGACCTCACAGCGGATCGAGGAAGCCCGCCTCTGGCCGATACCCGACTCGGGGCGCGTTGTGGCGGCGTACGTCGACATCGAACAGACCGCGCGGCGGGCGCTCGCCCTGGCCTCAGAACGCCGTGCCGCCGCCGAGAAGACCGCCCGGGCGCTGATCGACGACGCCTCGCACGCCGTTGAGAGCAGCGAGAGCCTGGCGTCTGCGATCCACCTCGGGACCGAGCGCCGGAACCTGCTCGCCCGGGCGCGGCTGGCGCTGACGGAGGCGCGCGTTTACGAGCGCGAAGGCGATCTCAGCCGCGCGACGGTGCGGGCGCGTGACGCTTCAGCCCTGGCCAGTCGGGTGAGGGACCACGCGGCAGGGGTGGCCGCCCGCTACGCCGACGCGCAGACGCTCGCCCGGTGGCAACGCTGGAAGAACGAGACCATCGCCTGGTCTCGCCGGGAAGGGCGAGCCGCGATCGTCGTGGCGAAGGAGGCCCACTTGCTGACGCTGTACGTGGGCGGCAAGCCGCTGAAAACGTACCGCGTGGACCTCGGCTTCAACTGGATCGCGGACAAGGCCAGCGCCGGAGACGGCGCGACGCCCGAAGGGCAGTACCGGATCGTCTCGCGCGTGCCCGCGAGCACCTACTACAGGGCGCTCTTGCTCGACTACCCGAATGCGGCCGACCGGGCCGAGTTCGCCCGAGCGCGGCGCAGCGGGGAGCTGCCCCGGTCGGCGGGCATCGGCGGGCTGATTGAGATCCACGGGGAGGGTGGCCGCGGCCGCGATTGGACCAAGGGCTGCGTTGCCCTCGCCAACCCTGATATGGCCGATCTGTTTGCGCGTGTCGGTGTCGGCACGCCCGTGACGATTGTGGGGAGCGACGACTTTGGAGCACTCGCCGAGTTCGCAGCCGGCTGGCGGGACAGCGGCACGACCGACCCCCGCTGAGCCCGCGCCGGGCACTCGCCGACCGTCCGCGGCGGCCGGGGCGCCGCCGTCCCCGCCACGCCGGCCCGGGCCGCTGACTTTCCGCCGCCGCGCGGGTCTTCTGGCCGCTGCCACGGTCGCCGTCCTGAGCGTCGTGGCCTGGGCGGGAACCGGCTATGACTACGAACCCTACACCGCCGCGCTGTCGGCGCCGCCGCCGGAGCCGCCCGCGAGCGCACAGGACCTCAAGCAGCAGATGACGCGCCTGCGATCGCGCGAGCGCCAGCTGCAGGCGCGGCTGAAGGCTGCCGGCCCGCGCGGCGTCTACATCGTCATCGATCAGACGCACAACCGGCTCTACCTGAAGAAAGACGACGAGACGCTGCTGGAAGCGGTGTGCTCCGCGGGATCCGGCATGGTGCTCAACGAAGCGACCGGGAAAAAGCGGCAGTGGGTGTTCGACACGCCGCGCGGCAGCTTCGAGGTGCTGTCGAGGGCGGAGAACCCCGTGTGGCGGAAGCCCGACTGGGCGTTTGTCGAAGAGGGCGAGCCGATCCCCAAGAACCCGGCCGACCGTCTGGACTACGGGTCGCTCGGCGAGTACGCGCTCTACTTCGGCAACGGTTACATGATTCACGGCACGCTGTACGAGCGCCTGCTGGGGCGCGCGGTGTCACACGGCTGCATCCGCGTGGGCCGCGACGACCTGCGCAAGGTCTGGGCGGCGGCCAAACTCGGGACTCGTATCTACATCTACTGATGCGCCGATTTGCCTGCCTCGTCTTCTCGAATCGGCGCGCGCGCGACGCGGGCGCCGGTGTGCTGGCGGCCTCGTGCCTGGTGCTGCTCGTGGCCGGGTGCGGCGGCGGGCCGCAGAATGAGCCCGACGCTCGCCCGCGCGGGGAGGTCGCGCGGCTCGCACAGCGCACGGCCGAACTCGAGCGTCTGCTCGAGCTCGCGGGCGGGAAGGACTTCTACCTGCTGCTGGATCCTGCGGCGCCCGATCTGGCCCTCATGCTGAAGGGCGCCGAACTGCGGCGGTTTCCGGTGCGTGGCCTCCAGGCAGGGTCTCCACGCGTGCTCTGGGTATCGCGGCGTCACTCCGAGGAGTGGCAGGGGGTCGTGTGGACCGCGGGGGAGTTGGATCCGCCGCGCCCCACCGACAGGCTGGTCATCAACGCGGACGCTCCCGGCACGGGTGAGAAGGAACCCGAGCCGCCGCCGGTACCCAAGACCGCCGAAGAGCTCTATCCGGTGCCTGTGCGCTACCACGTGCGGTTCGCGGGAGGCCTGTCGGTGGAGATCCGGCCGCGCGAGGCTGACACGGACGCAGGGCGACTTGCCCGGCTGCGGACGTGGTGGAGCACGAAGTGGGGTGACGTGGCCGCCGCGCTGGGATCGCGCCGCCAGGACGTCGTGCGGCTGCGTGTCGTGCTCGATCCGAAGGATGCCGAGTCGTTGTACCGCGCGCTCCCGCCCTCCGTCCGCTTGCTGGTGCTCACCCACTGACGCTGCTCCCTGACTCGAGGGTCACTGCCATGGACATGCTCGCTTGCCCGCGTCCTCTGTGTGATCGTGCCCGCGCAGCCCGCCTCACGCTTCGGGCCGTCGTCCTCGTCGCCGCCATGCTGGCCGGACCAGCGGCCGCACAAAGCAAACGCGCCGTCACGTTCCAGGATCTGATGAGGTTTCGTGCCGTCCAGAACCCCGTGATCTCCGATGACGGCCGCGTCGTTGCGTACAGTGCCGTGCCGGATCGCGGCGACGGCGAGGGTTACGTACACGTGCTGGCGACCGGCAGAGTCCTCACGGTGCCGCGCGGCGCTCAGCCGTCGATCTCGCAGAACGGGCGATGGGTCGCCATGAGCGTGCGGCCGACGTTTGCGGAGCTCGAGAAGGCGGGGCGTGACCGGCCCAGAAACGCCATGGTGCTTGTCGACGTCGAGACGGGCACGATTGCGGAGATGCCGAACGTCGAGCGTTTCGCGTTCTCTGACGACTCGCGGTGGCTGGCTTGGCAACGTGCGCCAGACCCGGCGAAGAGGGCGGAGAAGCCGCTGGCCACTGCTGCGGACGCGGCGGGCGACACCCGCGATCAGGCTGCGCCCAATTCGGAGGCGAGCAAGGAGCGCAGAGCCGGCGGCACGCTCACGCTGCGTCAGCTCGAGACGGGCCTGGACACCGTCGTGCCGTTTGTTGCGGCGTTTGTCTTCGACCCGGCGTCTCGAGTCATCGTCTACGCGGTGTCGGATCCGACCGGCAAAGGGAACGGCGTCTTCAGCCGGGAACTGAAGGACCCGACTGCCGCGAGCGCGATTGCGCAGGGTGAGGAGGGCAGTTACGGGAACTTCACCTGGAGCCGGGACGGCGCATCGCTCGCCTTTGTCGCGACGATTGAGCGGGAAGTGAGCAAGCCGGAGCCCGCCGCTGTGTGGGTGTGGGACACGGCCTCGCGTCGGGGCCGCCCGGCGGTCACGGCCAGCCAGGCGCCGCCGGGTTGGACGCTGCCGTTCACGAACTCGATCGTCTGGAGCCGGGACGGCAGACGTCTGTTTTTCGGCTTCAAGCCTGCCGATGCGGTAAGAGCGACCCAGGATCCAGCCGCAACGGCTGGCGCTGCCGCGCCGGATCCCTACGACGAGGCCGCGCTGCTCAAGAAAGCCGAGTTGGACGTGTGGCACTGGCAGGACCCGCAGATCAATTCGGCGCAGAAGCGGGCCTGGAACCGCGAGAAGGACCGCACGTATCGCTCGGTCCTTCACGTGGACACGGGCAGAGTGGTGGTGCTGGCTTCGCCGGAGGTGCCCGATCTCGAGGTGCCGGAGAACCCCCGCGTCGGACTGGCGACCTCCGAGGTCCCGTACCTGGTCGCGAGCACGTGGGGCGACAGCGGCCGGGATGTGTACGTCGTTGACCTCATGTCCGGCACGAAGAGGAAGATCCTGGAGAAGCTCGAGGGGCGCGCATCCATGTCGCCGGACGGCCGTTTCGTCGCCTTCTTCAGGGGCGCCAACTGGCACCTCTACGACGTCGAGCGGGGAAGCTCGCGCAACCTGACGGCGACGCTGGGCGTGTCGTTCGCGGACGACAACCACGACACGCCCGACACGCCGCCGGCCTACGGTCTCGGGGGCTGGGTCGACAGCGGCGCGGCGCTGCTGGTCTACGACAAGTACGATATCTGGCAGATCCCGGCAACCGGCAACGGCGCGCTGTGCCTCACGAACGGGGAGGGGCGCCGTCAGGCAGTTCAGTTCCGCATCGAATCAACGGACCGCGACGCGACCTCGTTCGGCGCGGGCCAGCCGCTGCTGCTCTCCTCGTTCCACGACGTCGAGAAGAGCTTCGGCTTCTACACGGCTCAGGCCGGCAGGCCGGGCGTCGTGAAGCGCATCCACGAGCCGAAGCGGTTCCGGTTTCTCGCGAAGGCGGAGAAGGCGGACACGGTCCTCTTCACCAGGGAGAGTTACGGCGAGTTCCCCGATCTGTGGATCAGCGACTCGACGTTCGCCAAACCAATTAGGGTGTCGACGGCCAACCCGCAGGCAGCGGAGTTCGATTTCGGGACCGCGGAGCTCGTGAGCTGGACGAGCCTCGACGGGCTCCCGCTGCAGGGCGTTCTGATCAAGCCGGCACACTACCAGCCAGGCGTCCGCTATCCGGTGATTGTCTACTTCTACGAGCTGCAGTCGCAGCGGCTCAACGAGTGGAACGAGACGGTCGTGAACCATCGTCCGTCGTTCCCGCTGTACGCCGGAGCCGGCTACGCGATCTTCCTGCCGGACATCGTCTTCGAGCCCGGCCGCCCGGGGCCGTCCATTCTGCGATGCCTTCTGCCGGGAGTGCAGAAGCTCGTGGACATGGGCGTGGCCGATCCCAAGGCGCTCGGCCTTCACGGGCACTCATGGGGCGGCTACGGAACCGCCTACCTCGTCACGCAGACCAAGATGTTCGCGGCGGCGGTGGCGGGCGCGCCGGTCGCCAACATGACGAGCGCCTACGGCGGCATCCGCTGGGAGACGGGCATCGCCCGGCAGCACCAGTACGAGAGGGGCCAGAGCCGGATCGGCGGGAGCGTGTGGGAGTACCCCGAACGCTACATCGAGAACTCGCCGCTCTTCTTTGCGGACCGCGTCACGACGCCGCTGCTCATCGAGCACGGCGATGAGGACGGCGCGGTGCCATGGTATCAGTCCATTGAGTTCTACCTGGCGCTGCGACGGCTCGGAAAACCCGCGATTTTCCTTCAGTACCGGGGCGAGCCGCACCACGTCCAGAAGTACCCGAACAAGCTCGACTATGCGATCAAGATGAAGGAGTTCTTCGACCACTACCTGAAAGGCGCACCCGCGCCCGAGTGGATCACGAAGGGAGTGCCGTACCGAGGGCAGTAGGCCGCCGTCCCCCTTCAGCTACTTCCTCGGATACCCCACTGACTGGGCGAGCACGATCACCTGCGTCTCGCGCAGCTTCAGCGCCTTGGCGAGCTCCGGTTTCGCTATCGACGCTCGCACGACCGTGGCGAGTCCCTCCGAGGCGCAGAAGAGGTACACGTTCTGCGAGATGAAGCCGACGTCCGCCCCTACGTTCACCATCTGCTGCGGGTCGGTCGCGGCGCGTCCGGCCTTGGCCAGGTCCGCGACATAGACGAGATTCAGCGCGGCGGTGGCCGGGAACGGTTGCGTGCCTGTCGCAGCCCGCACGTCGCCGGCGGCCACGGGATTCAGCGTGTTAGTCGCGGCGTCCCACAGGAACGCGCCTTCGGGCAGCGTCACGTAGATCTCGACCTCCTGTCTGTTGCTGGCTGAGGGAGCGGTGCGGTGGCCGTCGGGCCGGTTAATTCCCCAGGCCGCCCACAGCAGGTTCGACAGCGTCTGGGGACTCAGCCTGTCGGTTGCGTACTCGCGGATCGACTGGCGAGCTTTAAGCGCGTCCATCAGCGGTTTGCCACCCGTCGTGACGGGGGCCGGCAACGAGAGTGGCGCGAGGTCCTGCGCCGCTACGGCGGCGGCCAGACAGAGCGAGGCCGCGACACACCACAGAAACAGAGCCGGCGTTCGATGCTTCATGGGGTCTCCTGGGCCGGGGATATCGGATACTCCCATTCTGCTCCCGAGCGAGGCGCCAGTCCATAGGCCGGCCACTCCCCGTGATATAGTTTCCGCCCAGAACTATGGGCCGGCCGCCTGGACGGCAGCCCGCGCCCCTGTGCGCCCCGCCCGCCGGCGGCGGCTGTGCGAGACGCGGCCGGATGCGGGCGAAGCCGCAGGACTGCGCGTCTCCGAGTCGCGGTGGGGCCGCTCGGAGCACGCATCCTCGATAATGTCGTATGCGTGAACTATACCGACGACCTTCTCGTGCGGCGAAGACGGCGCGCCGCCTGGCGGTGGCGGCGGCGTGGCTCCTGCTGATACCGGCCGTCCGGCCGACGGCCGAGACCGGACACGATCTCTGGCTCCGCTACGCTCCGATCGAGGACGCCAGCCTCGGCGAGGCGTACCGGCGCGCGGCCGCGGCGATTGTGGCGCCTGCGGCGTCGCCGACGGGCCGCATCATTGTGGCTGAGCTGCGGCGCGGGCTGTCCGGCATGCTGGGGGTCGATCCGCCGGTCGTCGGCTCGGTTCAGGCTTCCGGAGCCGTGGTGGTGGGCACGCCCGAGAACTCGCCAATCATCGCCGGACTGGGCTGGTCGGAGGCGCTCGCCCGGGCAGGTGAGTCGGGGTACCTCATCCGGTCGGCTGCCATCGACCGACATGCGGCCACCGTGATTGCCTCACGCACCGAGATCGGCGCACTCTATGGCGCCTTTCACTTCCTCCGTCTGATCCAGACCCGGCAGCCAATCACGTCAGTAGATCTCTCCGAGCGGCCGCGGGTCGCGCTCCGGCTGCTGAACCACTGGGACAACCTCGACGGCAGTATCGAGCGGGGGTATGCCGGCCAATCCCTGTGGAAGTGGGCCGAACTGCCGGACCGGGTCGATCCGCGCATCGCCGAGTACGGCCGCGCCAACGCCTCCATCGGCATCAACGGAGCGGTCCTCAACAACGTCAACGCGAATCCCGACTCGCTGACGCGGCCGTACCTCGTGAAGACCGCCGCGCTGGCGGATGCGCTGCGCCCGTACGGCATCCGGGTGTATCTGTCCGCGAACTTCGCTGCGCCCCGCACGGTGGGCAAGCTGCCGACCGCGGATCCACTGGACGCGGAGGTGGCGCGCTTCTGGCGCGAGAAGGCGGACGAGATCTACGCGCTGATCCCCGATTTCGGCGGGTTTCTCGTGAAGGCGAACAGCGAAGGGCAGCCGGGTCCGCAGGACTACGGCCGCACGCACGCCGAGGGCGCCAACCTGCTGGCCGACGCGGTCCGCCCGCACGGCGGCATCGTGATGTGGCGGGCCTTCGTGTACTCGGCCGACGTGGATCCCGACCGGGTCAAGCGGGCCTATCTGGAGTTCGTGCCGCTCGACGGGCGCTTCCGGGACAACGTGCTCGTGCAGGTAAAGAACGGCCCGCTGGACTTCCAGCCGCGGGAGCCGTTCAGCCCGTTGTTCGGCGCCATGCCGCGCACGCCGCTCATGGCGGAGCTGCAGATCACGCAGGAGTACCTCGGGCAGTCGAACCATCTCGTGTATCTCGCGCCGATGTGGAAAGAATTCCTCGATGCGGATACGTACGCCGCCGGCCCGGGTTCCTCGGTGGCGAAGGTTCTGGATGGATCGGTGCACGGCAGCGCGCGCACGGGGATGGCCGGCGTCGCCAACACGGGACAGGACGCGAACTGGACGGGACACGACTTCGGGCAGGCCAACTGGTATGCCTACGGTCGGCTGGCGTGGAATCACGGTCTTGGCGCTGCGGAGATCGCGGACGAGTGGATCAGGATGACGTGGGGCCACACCCCCGACGTCCTGTCAACGATCCGATCGCTGATGCTCGAGTCGCGCGAGACCTACGTCAACTACACGATGCCGCTCGGCCTGCACCACCTGATCGGCGGGGATCACTACGCGCCGATGCCGGAGAATGCCGATCCGCGCCGCCTGGACTGGTCCGCCATCTACTACCATCGCGCCGACGAGCAGGGCATCGGCTTCGATCGGACGCGCCGGGGGAGCGACGCGGTCAGCCAGTACCGATCCCCGCTGCGCGAGCGCTGGGATGACCCGAGGGCCTGTCCGGAGAACCTCCTGCTGTGGTTCCACCGGCTGCCGTGGGACTACCGGCTCAACTCCGGGCGCACGCTGTGGCAGGGGCTGGTGGACCACTACAACGCCGGAGCCGCGGGCGCCCGCCAGATGGAGCAGCGTTGGATGACGCTTCGCGGCAAGGTGGACGAGGAGCGGTATCAGGCGGTCCTCGCGAAGCTGGGCCGGCAGGCCGCCGACGCCGCAAGCTGGCGCGACAGGATCCTCGGGTACTTCCAGCAGTTCAGCAAACGACCGCTGGCCGGCCCGACCGCTGCCAGGTGAGGGCCCAACAGGACGCGCTGGTATCAACATCGGGGCACGGGGGAGGGACGTACAGATGGCGAGCGACGATCAGCGTCTGTCGGTACGGGAGAAGCTCGGCTACGGCCTAGGCGACACGGCTGCGAACTTCATCTTCCAGACGATGGTGATGTTCCAGCTGGCGTTCTACACCGACACGTTCGGCATCACAGCGGCCGCGGCTGCGACCCTCCTGATGGTGGTGCGGGTGTGGGACGCGGTCTTCGACCCGCTCATGGGCGTGATTGCGGACCGCACGAACACGAGGTGGGGCAAGTTCCGGCCCTGGGTGCTGTGGACGGCCGTGCCCTTCGGGATCATGGGTTTCCTGACGTTCGTGACGCCGGATTTCAGCCCGTCCGGCAAGCTCGTGTACGCCTACGTCACCTACATCGTGCTCATGATGGTCTATTCGGCGAACAACCTGCCGTACTCGGCCCTGAGCGGGGTGATGACCGGAGACATGGCGGAGCGCACGAGCCTGTCGTCGTACCGCTTCGTCTTCATGAGCATCGCGCAGCTCATCATCCAGGGGCTCGCGCTGCCGATGGTGCTCTACTTCGGGCAGGGCAACAACGCCGTCGGCTATCAGACCACGATGGCCATCTTCTCCGCCTTGGCGGTGGTGTTCTTCTTCATCACGTTCGCATCGACGAAGGAGCGGATCCAGCCGCCGCCTGGGCAGAAGGCCTCCGTCAGGCAGCATTTTGCCGACCTCACGAGGAACGGCCCCTGGCTGGTCATGTTCGTCCTGACGCTGGTCCTCTTCATCACCCTCTCGATGCGCGGCAGCGTCGTCCTGTACTATTTCACGTACTACGTCGGCCGGCAGAACCTCTTCAGTGCGTTCAACGTGCTCGGGACCTCGGCCACGATTGTCGGGATTCTTTTCGCCAAGTCCCTGGCCACGCGTTTCGGCAAGCGCGAGGTCTTCGGCTGGGGCCTGGCCGGGACGGCGGTCTTCACCGCCGTCTTCTTCTTCCTGCCGCCGACGGCAGTCGTGGCGATGTTCGTGAGCGAGATGCTGCGCCAGCTCGTTTACGGATTCACCATTCCGCTGCTGTGGGCGATGATGGCGGACGTCGCGGACTTCTCGGAGTGGAAGAACAACCGCCGCGCGACGGGCATCGTGTTCTCGGCCATCGTGTTTGCGCTCAAGGCGGGGCTGGGCTTCGGCGGCGCCATCACCGGGTTCGTGCTCGCCAGCTATGGCTACGTCCCGAACGTCGCGCAGAGTGCGACCGCGCTCGACGGGATCCGGTACGCGATGAGCATCTTCCCGGCGGTGACCTTTGCCATCTGTGCGATCTGCATGCTCTTCTACGCCATCGACAAGAGGTGCGAGGATCAGATGGCCGGGGAACTGGCGGAGCGGCGCAGGGGGTACGCGGCGACGGGCGCGTAGACGAGGGCAGCGACAAGGCGGACCGCGTCGCCAGACAGAGGCGAAGACTACGGAGTGACCCGTGATGACTCAACCCTACAAGGATCCAGCACGCCCCGCCGCAGAGCGGGTGAACGATCTGCTGTCGCGAATGACCCTGGAGGAAAAAATCGGCCAGATGCTGTGCATCTGGCAGCAGAAGCCGGCGTCGCTCGTCGACGAGGCGGGGAGGTTCGACGGCGAGAAGGCGGCGCGGCATTTCGCCGGCAGCCCGCCGGTCGGCCAGGTGGGGAGGACGAGCGACACCGCTGGCGGACTGACTGCGCGGCAGATGGCGGAGCTGACAAACGCCATCCAGCGCTTTTTCGTCGAACGCACGCGGCTTGGCATCCCGGTGATCTGTCATGAGGAGTGCCTGCACGGCCACGCCGCCCGGGAGGGCACGCACTTTCCGCAGCCGATCGGTCTGGCGGCGACGTTCGATCCCGGGCTGGTCGAGCGGCTGTACACGATGACCGCGGCCGAGGCGAGGGCCCGAGGGGCGCATCAGGCGCTGGCGCCGGACCTCGACGTCGTGCGCGACCCGCGCTGGGGACGGACCGAGGAGACCTTCGGCGAGGATCCGTTTCTGATAGGCCGCATGGGTGTCGCGGCGGTGCGGGGCTTTCAGGGCGACGCCCGCTTTACGGACAAGCAGCACATCGTCGCGACCGTCAAGCATTTCGCCGCGCACGGCCAGCCCGAAGGGGGCACGAACTGCGCTCCGGTCAACGTGTCGATGCGGACGCTCCGCGAGGTGTTCCTGCCGGCCTTCAAGTGCGCCATCCAGGAGGGTGGGGCGCTGAGCGTGATGCCGTCCTACAACGAGATAGACGGCGTGCCGTCGCACGCGAACCGGTGGCTGATCGAGGAGGTGCTGCGCGGGGAGTGGGGATTCCGCGGGTACGTGGTCTCCGACTACTACGCCATCCGCGAGCTCAACGAGCGCCCGGAGCTGTTCGGGCATCATCTGGCGCACGACGGCAAGGAGGCCGCCGCACTCGCCGTCCAAACCGGCGTGGACATCGAGTTGCCGGATCGCGACTGCTACCCGCATCTGGTCGAGCTGGTGCGCGAAGGCACGATCCCGGAGTCGCTGATCGACGACCGAATCAGGCCGATGCTGCACGCGAAGTTCCTGCTCGGCCTCTTCGATGACCCCTACGTGGATCCGGCCGAAGCGGAGCGCATCGTCCGAACACCGCAGCACCGGCAACTGGCCCTCGAGGCGGCGCAGAAGACGATCACGCTGCTCAAGAACGAGCGGCGCGTGCTGCCGCTGGAGGCGAACGCCATCCGCACGATCGCCGTCATCGGCCCGAACGCCGATCGGGTGATGCTGGGCGGCTACAGCGGGGTGCCGCTCCAGGCGAGCACCGTGCTCCAGGGGATTCGCGAACGGGCGCCGGCAGGCGTGGAAATCCTCTACCACGAGGGATGCAAGATCACGATTGGCGGATCGTGGCATCAAGATGAGGTCGTTCCGGCCGATCCCGAGGAGAACCGGGCGATGATTCGCGAGGCGGCTGCCGTCGCGGCACGGGCGGACGTCGTGGTCCTCGCGGTCGGCGACAACGAGCAGACCTCGCGCGAGGCCTGGGCGCTCAACCACCTGGGTGACCGTCCCACCCTCGACCTGGTGGGCGAGCAGGACGAGCTCGTGGACGCGATCGCCGCAACCGGCAAGCCGATTGTGGCCCTGGTCTTCAGCGGACGCCCCGCGTCGATCCGGAACCTCGCGGCGAAGGCGGCGGCCATCCTCGAGCTGTGGTATCTCGGGCAGGAGACCGGACCCGCGGTGGCCGGGGCGCTCTTCGGCGATTTCTCTCCCGGCGGCAAGCTGCCGATCACGATCCCGCGGTCGGCCGGGCACCTGCCGGCGTACTACAGCTACAAGCCGTCCGCGCGGCGCGGGTACCTCTTCGAGTCGATCAAGCCGCTGTTTGCGTTCGGGTACGGCCTGAGCTACACGGCGTTCCGGATCTCCAACGTCAGGGTCGACAAGCCTGAAATCGGGCCCGGCGAGTCGGCGAGGGTGCTGGCGGAGCTCGAGAACACGGGCCCGCGGCGGGGCGATGAGGTCGTGCAGCTCTACGTCCGCGACGTCGTCAGCAGCGTCACGCGGCCGGTGAAGGAGCTGAAGGGATTCCAGCGCGTGTCGCTCGAGCCGGGTGAACGGCGGACGGTGGCGTTCGACGTCAGGCCGGAACACCTCGCGTTCTACGACATCAACATGGCATACCGGGTGGAGCCGGGCGAGTTCCGGCTGATGGTGGGATCCTCGTCACGCGACGAGGATCTCCAGACGGTGACGCTGATTGTACGGTAGCGCGCAGCGGGCTGCGCTCATATCGAGAGAGGAGACCAGAGACCATGTCCTATCGGCTTCCGGATTTGCGGGGTCAGAAGGCAGCCATCACGCCAGAGGCGATGCTGGCCAACCTCAAGCGTGACTTCGAGCTCAAGTTCTCCGTCGGCATCTGGTACTTCACGCCGGGCGGCGGACGGTTCCACGACCGCTTCGTCAAGGCCGCATCGATTCCCGAGCGCATCGAGATGGCGGCCGAGATGGCCGGGCTGGGCGTGACCGGCATCGAGGCTCACTACCCGGACGAGATCAACGAGGAGAACGCCGGGCTGTACAAGAAGCTCGAGCAGCAGGCGGGCATCCGCGTGGTCGGCGTGCCCTTCTCGCACTTCTACAACGCCATGTTCGAGTTCGGCAGCCTGTCGAACCCCGACCCGAAGGTGCGTGAGGAGGCGAAGAAGATCGCCATCAGGGGGCTGAAGCTGGTGAAGGAGATTGGCGCCGACGCCGCGATCTCCTGGCCCGGGATGGACGGGTATCGGTACCTGCACGACAAGCCCTTCATGTACATGTGGAACCTGTTCGAGGCCGGCATGGCCGAGGCCCTCGACGAGGTGCCCGGCGTGCGCATCGCCATCGAGCCCAAGGGGTACGAGCCGGCGGCGAACAACATCTATCGCACGACGGCGGAGGGCGTCCTGGCGGCTGCCCGCGTCGAGCGGATGCTGAAGAACCCGGAGAACAAGCGGCTGCTCGCCGAAGGGCACTGCCTGGTCGGCCTCAATCCCGAGATCGGCCACGTCAAAATGAGCTACGAGATGCTGCCGGCCGCCTACGCGCTGGTCATGATGGAAGGGCGGCTGGCGCACACGCACTGGAACAGCCAACCGGACGGCAACTACGACCAGGACAACAACGTCGGCGTTGTGAACCCCGCCGAAACCGAGGCGCTGCTGGCCACCCTCTGGGCGCACGGCTACAGCGGCTACTGCGGCATCGACATCAACCCGGAGAACATGCCGGTCAAGAAGGCCGTCGATCTGAACATCAAGGCCATCCGGAAGATGAAGGAGCGTGTGGCGCGACTGCCGCACGAGCGGCTGATCGAGGCGCACATCAAGCCGGCGGAGAACCGCGGCATCATCGAGGAGATCCTGATCGACAACCTGTGAGTACCGGCGGGCCTTTCGCCGTGCCGGCCAATCCGGGCGAGCACCGCCCGGATTGGCCGGCAGGAGACGGTGGCTCGAGGGGCACTCCCTATGATCGGTACGACACTTGGTCACTATCGCGTCCTCGAGAAACTCGGCGAAGGCGGAATGGGGGTCGTCTACAAGGCGCAGGACCTCCACCTCGACCGGTTTGTCGCACTGAAGATCCTCCCGTCCGAGCAACTGGCTGACCCCGAACGCAAGCGCAGATTCACGCAGGAAGCCAAAGCCGCCTCCGCCCTGAACCATCCTCATATCATCACGATCTATGACATCAGCTCCGATGGCGGGGTGGACTTCATCGCCATGGAGTACGTGGCGGGCAAGACGCTGGATCAGCTCATTCCTCCCCAGGGAATGCGCGTCGACGAGGCCCTGAGGATCGCAGTCCAGGTCGCCGATGCCCTGGCAGCCGCCCACGCGATCGGCATCGTTCACCGTGACGTCAAGCCGTCGAACGTCATGGTCAGCGATCAGGGGCGCGTGAAGGTGCTCGATTTCGGGACGGTCAAGCTCACGGCACAGGGCGAGGCCGCGGCGTCCGATGCGATCACGATGGGAGGCGTCCAGACGGGAGAGGGTCGGATCGTCGGGACCGTGTGCTACATGTCCCCCGAGCAGGCGCAGGGCCTTCCCGTGGACGAGCGCTCCGACATCTTCTCGTTCGGGTCGCTGCTCTACGAGATGGTGAGCGGGCAGCGTCCATTCCGTGGTGATTCATCGGTGATGACGCTTGCCGCCATCATCGAGAAAGACCCACCGCCGCTGTCCGGCCGCCTGCCCGAGGAACTGGAGCGCGTCCTGGACCGCTGCCTGCAGAAGGACGTGTCCCGCCGCTATCAGCACATCGCCGACGTCAGGGTGGCGCTCCAGGAACTGGTGGATGAGCGCGTCTCGCAGCCGAGGCGAGCCGGTGCGAAGGCTAAAGCGACACGAAGTCTCCCCTGGACCGCGGCAGCGGCCGTCTCGGTGCTGATCCTCGCGGCAGCCGGCTGGTTTCTGTTCTTCCGCGGTGAACCTGCCCTTCCACCGGCACGCCTCGTTTCACTGACATCCTACCCGGGAGTAGAAGACTGGCCGGTGCTCTCCCCGGATGGCACGCGCGTCGCGTTCCAGTGGAATGGTGAGAAGGAAGACAACACCGACATCTACGTTCAGTACGTCGGGGAGACGCGCGCCCTGCGTCTCACGACCGACGCTCTCACCGATGGCTGGCCCACTTGGTCTCCCGACGGCAGGCAACTCGCGTTCGAGCGCCGTGGCGCGGACGGCAGAAGCGGAACCCTCTTCCTCGTCAGCGCGCTCGGAGGTCCGGAGCAACGACTGGTCGAACTGCCCGGCCTGATGCCTGGTGTGTCCTGGTCCGCGGACGGGAAGTGGCTGGCCGTCACCGTCGCCGTGCTTGGTCGTACGATCGCGCCTCAATTCCGTGAAGGCGCCGGGAGCTCCAGTCTCGCCCCCGGCGTTTACCTGGTGCCGGTGGCGGGTGGCGAGCCGCGCCAAATCACGTTTCCGGCGTCACCAGGAACCGACGTCTTCGCGGTGTTCTCGCAGAGCGGAACGTCGCTGGCCTTCGCGAGGTACGACCGCAGCCTCCTCCTGCCTGACATCTACGTTCAATCTCTGACGCCTGATGGCGCCGCCGCCGGGAGCCCGCGGAGGATCACCCGCGACGGACTGCGCCGAACTCCGGGTCTGGCCTGGACTCGGGACGACGAGGCAATCATCTACAGTGGCCAGCCCGGCATGGGGCTGGACTACCTCTATCGGGTGCCGGTCCAGGGAGACCAGCCGCCGGAGCGAATCGAGCTCGCGGGGTTAGGTGCTGTGCGGCCCGCGGTTGCCCGCGACCGTCTGACGTTCAGCCGGATCATGACGGACTACGACATCTGGCGCTTCAGAGCGGATGGCGGCTCGGGCCCCCTCATCAGATCGTCGTTTGCGGAGTGGAGCCCGGAGTTCTCGCCGGACGGGCAGAGGGTCGCGTTCACGTCGAACCGCAGCGGCGAGACGTCCGAGATCTGGTTGGCCAGCACCGATGGCACCAACCCGATTCAACTGACGCACGGCTCTGGTCAGGACAGGGGTTCACCTCGATGGTCACCGGATGGCCAGCGGTTGGCCTTCGACTCGAGGGATTCACAGGGAAGCGTGGACGTCTTCACGATCGATTCGGCTGGCGGCCAGCCGCAGAGGTTCGTATCAGACCGGTCCATCGAAGGTCAGCCCACATGGGCACGCGATGGACGATCGATCTACTTTCAGTCGAACCGGACGGGCCGATTCGAGATCTGGCGATGCCCATTCCCGGCGGGTCCGCCCGAGGGATGTCAGCAGATGACCACGAACGGCGGCGACGTGGCCGTTGAGTCCGTTGACGGCAAGACGCTGTTCTACACGAATCTGACCGGTGAACTCTACGCCAAGCCGCTGGGGGGAGGGCGTGAGCAGAAGCTGATCGATGTCGTCACACGGGGCTTCGCGGTCCTCCAGGACGGCATCTTCTACTGCGGCAGTCCCGGCAAGGACGGCACGGCGCCCCTGCAGTTCTACACATTCTCATCCCGCTCGAGCCGCGAGATCGCGAGGATCAACCCGTCGAATTCGGGGCTCACCATCTCACCGGACCGGAAGACCGTGCTCTATTCCGCGTCCCTATCGTTCGGACAGGATCTGATGCTGATCGAGAACTTCCGGCCTAGAAACTGAACCTCGTCACGAGTTGGAGCTGACGCGGCGGCCGGACACCGCTGACCGCGCCGAAGCCGTCCATGTTCACCAGGTTGCCGCTCGCGTCGTACGGCAGGTTCGTGATGGTCGGGTCGGTCAGGCTCCTGAAGCTCGCCGCGCTGTTGACGCCCGAGAACTGCGTGTGGTTGAGGGCATTAAACGCGTCAAGCCGCACCTCGAACCGGCGCCGGCCTCCCAGCGGGAAAAACTTCGAGATCGAGAGGTTGAGATTGTTGACCCACGGCGCGTAGAGGAAGTAGCGAGGCGATTCCGTGCCGACGCTCGAGGGCTGCGGCGGAGCGAACGCCGCAGTATCAAACTGCCGGTAGGGGTTGCCGCTCCAGCCCGAGCCCGGATCACCGACCAGCACGACCCGCGCGGGCTGGTCCGAGCCGGTCAGGTTCGCGGAGGTGATGCCGGGAATGGAATAGGTGATCGCGTACGGGTTCCCGCTCATCAACAGGTAGCCGCCCGAGATCTGCCAGTCGTTGGCGAGAACGGCCAGCACGCCGCTTGCCACACGAGGTGTCTGGTAGACGAAGCTCATCATGAAGCTGTGCGGCCGGTCGATTGCGAGGATGCCGTAGTTGGCCTCGCGATCCTTGCCGTCGATGCGGGCGGTGCCGAAGTCATCGTTGACCGTGCCCTGCGCCCGGCTCCGCGTGTAACTCGCGCTGAGCATCAATCCCCTGTCGAACCTGCGGGTGATGGTGGCCTGCAGCGCCTTGTAGTTGGAGAATGCCCTGAACTCCCACAGAGTGATCGCGCCGTATCCCTGGTACGGACGCAGGAAGTCGGCAGGGAGGGCATTGCCGCCCGGCGTCGCACTGAGTGAAGAGCAGCCCACACACGCCTGGCCTCGGGTCGGGTCCTGGCTCGACGCCAGGTACGCCGCGCCGTAAGGCGGGGCGTTGAGCGGCCTCTGCTGGAGCAGGTTCCGTGATTCGGAACCGACGTAGGCCACGTCGAGGGTGAAGGCAAGCGGCAACTTCACCTGCAGCCCAAGGTTCCAGCTGTAGACCGTCGGCAGCTTCCAGTCGTACTCAGTCGCGTACAGGGCGACCGGCGCATTGAGTGGCCTCGCGGTTGCGAGGTCCTCGATACGCCCCCAAGTCAGCGTCTGGACCTGCAGCCCCGGGGTGTTGTTGAGGAGGTTGAAGACCGTGTTGCCCTGCGGGCGGTCGTAGACGATCGCGAAGCCGCCGCGCGCGACTAGCGACTGCTGCCCGGTGATGTCATAGGCGAAACCAGCTCGAGGTGAGACCGCGAACTTCGAGCCCGAGCTGAGCGTCTTGTCGATGCCCCGACCGGCCTGGTAGGTCCCGTTGAACGGGTTTCCCGAGTCCGGGACCACACGCCCGATCAGGGCTGCCGACACGGTCTCGCCGGTCACGGCGTCGTACCCTCGCCGCACGCCGCCGATGACAGCCGGCGTGTAGAGGCGCACAGCCTGGGCTGGGTCGTACGCGTCTGGCAGGAAGTTGGACGCCTGCCGCGACACGTCGTGCTGCGGCGTCAGGTAGTAGAAGCGCACGCCGTAGTCGAGCGTCAGCCTGTCGTTGGCCCTCCAGTTGTCCTGCAGGTACCATTCGAGGTTCGAGTACCGCCACTGTCCCACGGCGTACGCCGACGCCTGCGTGAACTGCTGGTACACCCCGAGCGCCGCGTTTGCGTATGGGTGGGTCGAATCGTAGGGGTTGTTCACGTCGTTGTTGAAGTAGACGACGCCGTTGAACGAAGTGGACGCAGACTGGTCCTTGAGGCTCTTCTGGAGGTAGACGCCGGCCTTCAGGGCGTGCGGCCCCAGCATCCTGGTCAAGTTGGCAACGACGTCATAGGTCGTGGCGAAGTTCGTGAACGGAAGCCCGGCCAGATTGATGTACGCCGGGCTCCCAACCCGTCCACCGCCGTACAGGAAGGTCGGGATCGTGTCCGCCTGGACGGCGTTCGGAAAGAGCATCGGGAGCGACGACATGCCGGCGGCCGACCGCGTGAGATTCTGATTGGTCGTGTAGATGTCACCGGAGTTGTGTGCGCTGCCGACGGAGATCTCGAGCGACGTCGCGTTGTTGAGCACGCCGGTGGCCGAGACCATCCAGTTCCGGCCCGGCACGTCGGAGTGCCCCTCCAGCGTGTCTACGTTGGCGTTGGGCCCAGTGCCGTAGGGCAGATCTTGGTTGTCGCTGTGCTGCATGTACCGTGCAGCGAGGCGCCAGCTGTCGGACACGTGGTAGTCCACCCGGATCAGTTCCTCGCGCCGCGGCTGATTGGCGGGCGCCTGGCTCTTGTAGTTGTAGCCCTTCTGCCCTTCGACGTTCGGGAGGGGGTAGAGGCTCAGTGCGGCGAGCGTGGGGGCGTACTGCCGGTTCTCCGGGATCTTTCCAAGCACACCGCCGTCCCGGAAACACCCGGAGGTGCTGGCGGCCGAGCACGGGAGCCCCGTGGCGTAGTCGCGGATGTAGGGGTAGGGGTTTCCGCTCGCGTCAACGCTCTGCGAGAAATCCCCCTTCCGCTCGGAGACGGTCGGCACCGTCGCGCGAACCTCGGTCACCGGGTCCTTGCGCCGTTGCCACTCCTGGGCCCAGAAGAAGAACAGCTTGCGCTTCTCGCCGTTGAAACGGCCCGGGATGTAGATCGGCCCACCCAACGTGTAGCCCATGTCGTTGCGCGAGCTCTCGGGAAGCGGGGTCCCGGCCCGGTTGTTGAGCCACGTATTCGCGTTCCATCTCGACCGGCGTCCGTACCAGTAGCCGGAACCCGAGAAATCCTGGGTGCCGCTCTTCGTCACGACCTGAACCTGTGCGCCGACCGCGCGGCCGTACTCCGCCTGGTAGCTCGACGTCAGGACCTTGAACTCGGCAACAGCGTCAAGGTTGGTCGTGGCCATGTTGTTGCCGTTGTCGCCCGTATCGATGTTGGCCACGCCATCGATGGTCATGTTGTTCGAGTTCGGCCGCTGGCCGTTCGCAGAGAATTGAGAGGCGCTCGTGGGCGGACCGGTCGTCACGCTGCTGCCCTGGGTGACACCTGCGACGACGCCCGGGACGAGGCCGACCAGGCCGAAGAAGCTGCGACCGTTCACCGCGATGTTCTGGATGGCCTCCGACTGCAACGTGAAGCTCCGCTCGCCGCTCCTGAGCTGGATGTCCGGCGGCCGGCCGAGGACGACGACCGTCTCCTCAAACCTGCCCAGTTCCAGCGTGAACGTCCCGGCCGCGAGCTTGTCGTTGGCGTTGACGACAATGTCCGGAGTCTCCGCGCTCTGGAAGCCCGCGAGAGCAATCGTGAGTGTGTAGGTGTCAGGCCTGACGTAGGGGAAGAAGAAGTTGCCGAGGCTGTCGGTCACGACGGTTTGTGCGACCCCCTGGGTCCCGCTCGTCAGCGTGGCGGAGGCTCCCGGCAGCACCCCTCCCTGGGTATCTCTGACAGATCCCGCCAGCGAAGCGCTGGTGGTCTGCGCCTCGAGCGGATCCCAGGCGATGACGGAGAGCGCCGCAACCAGCGCGAGTCTCAGCCACGCCCGCCGGATATGACGATCCAGGTGCATGTCACGGCCTCTTTCGCGTTGCCGGACGGGTCGTGCTGATTCGTACCCCCCCGTTCCCGCGCGCGATCCGCCCGCGCCCCGCGTTCAGTCCCATCGGGCCGCGGGCGATCCGGCGGGCACCCCCAGCCGGCGTATGATACGCCGGTTTGGGTGCAGGGGACAGCGGCATCACATGCACCCGCACGCGATGAACTGGTCCTGCCTGTTCCTCGACAGGGTGGCTTTTCTTGGGTATTCTGGCCTCCGACAGCAGCGGAGGAGCGAACGTCCCGGGCCGCTCCGATCGTGACCAGATACCCTCTGGCATCGTGCCCGTGCGTGTTCGCGTCGCGTACTCTGGCGGCTGTCGTTGCCAATCACCGAGAGGAGCCGACATGAACTCCCATGGTGTGTGGGGGGGGCGCCCACAGGCGGCCGTCCTCGCGTATCTCTGTGTCGTCGGTCTGGTCGTCGGGGCGTCTCGGGCGTCAGCGCAGCCCTCCGGCGGACCCTACGGTCCGCAGCGGCTGATCTACACGGTGCCGGCACAGGCGGCTCACCTCTACTACGTCGCGCCCGACGGGAAGGCTGACGCCGCGGGCGCCACGCTCGCGGCGCCTACCACCATCGAATCGGCCATCGCGCGCGTTGTGACGGGAGACGCGATCGTCCTGCGTGGCGGCGTCTACCGCACGGGCAATCTGAGGTTCAACCAGGGGATCACGCTTCAGCCCTACCGCGACGAGGTTCCCGTCTTCAAGGGCACGCGCGTCGCGACCGAGTGGCAGGCGCTGCGCGACAATGTCTGGCGGACGCCGTGGAAGACGCTCTTTCCTTCACGTCCGGCCGACTGGTGGCAACGCAACCGCGAGGGAATGCGGACGCCGCTCCACCGGTTCAACAACGACATGGTGTTCGTCGACGGCGTGATGCTGCAGTCGGCGGGCTGGGAAGGAGAGCTCAACGAGAACTCGTTCTCGATTGACTACGAGGGGGGCTACGTCTACCTCGGCGTGGACCCCTCGAAGCACGTGGTCGAAATCACGGCCTTCGACAGCGCAATCACCCGCACGACGGGCAGCGCCCACGGCAAGGCCTCGGACCGGAAGGGGCCGGTGATCCGGGGGATCACGTTCACACAGTACGCGTATCGGGCCTTTGAGATCGAGGGTCGCGAGCCGGAGGGCCCGAGCGATCCCGCGACGTTCGGCAAGGAGGTCGTCGGCACGACGCTGGAGAACGTGACCATCTCGTACTGCTCGCGCGTGGCCGGCTACTTCCGGGGTGACGGCCTCACGATCCGGAACTGCCTCATCAGCGATACGAGCACCGAGGGGATCTACATCATCGACTCGGCCGACTGCCTCCTCGAGCGGAACATCTTCCGGCGGAACAACATCGAGCGGCTCACAGGGTACTATCCCGCGGCGGTCAAGATCTTCAACCAGTCGTACCGGGTCACGTGCCGCGACAACCTGGTCATCGAGCAACCGTATTCGAACGGGATCTGGTACGACGTCGGCAACGTCGACGGCGTCTTCGTCGACAACTGGGTCGAGGGCGCCATCGACGGCTTCTTCTTCGAGATCTCGAAGGGCGCCATCTGCGCGGGGAACGTCTTCGTGCGGTGCGATAAGGGGATTCGCATCCTCAACAGCTCGAATGTGCTCGTCTACCACAACACGTTCGTCGACACGGTGGCCTCCTTCGAGCGGAGCGAGCGCAGCGCCGCGGCGGACCATTTCGGCTGGCATCCGAGCACGGGCCCGGACGTCGATGCGCGCGAAGGCCACGTGTTCGTGGGGAATCTGCTGGTCGCCAGCGAGACGTTCCGGAAACCGCTCGCGCGCTTTGAGCAGACGCCGGTGCTCTGCGGCAAGCTGACGCGGCCGCAGGTGGCGGGCTTGGACGGCAACCTCTACGTCAGGCAAGGTGCGGCGGCGAAGCTGCCGCTGCTGGCGTGGAGCCCCGTGGCCGGAACGCCGTGCCTCGTCGAGCTGGGCGCACTTGATGCCCTTCGGGCGCAGCACCCGGCGTTCGAGGCGAACGGCCGCTACCTGACCGATGTCTTCGGCTCGGTCTTCAAGAGCGCGGAGCTGGCGAACTACGAGCCGGTCGGCGAGATCGGCAGCGCATCGCTCGTCGACGCGCTGCCGGCGGCGATCCGGAAGCTGCTGGGGTGGCCGGAAGCGGCGCGTCGCACGCCCGGCGCCTACCAGCCCGCGCGCTGAAGAACCGAGCGGGTCCTGTCACAGGTTACCCCCGTTCGTCCTCGCGCGCAGCGCGCCTGTCACGGGCGTCGCGCTGCGGGCGAACGGGGGGCCCCCCCACCTGTGCCACCCGCTCCGCTTGTCGCTGGCGTCGGGGAACGCACGATGCCAGCCGGCCCGTTACCGCGCCGGGGTCGGGCCCCGCGGGCTCTCCGGCGGGCCGAGGTAGCTCCGCCGGGGCGGCCCCATCGTGACCACCAGCTTCTGCACGACGACGCCGGGATCCAGCGCCCAGAACTTGAGGACGTGGTACCCCGGCTGCGCGATGGTGTGGCGCGAGGTCAACGTCTTCGCGCCATCCGCCACCTCGCGCTCCCACGCCAGCGTCGATTCGTCCGCGTGCAGATTGACGATCTGCGGCGCCTCATCGTCGAACGATACGGCGTACCGGAAGCCCGAACCAGGCTGGAACTTCTGCGTGGGGGCCAGATGCGCGGTCACCGCGACCGTCCCTTTTGAGAACAGGTACATCCGGTACTCGAGGCGCATACCGCCGTCCGGATCGAGCGGCGCCGCCGGCGTCACCGGCCACGCCGTGACGCCTGAGAGCGTGCGCCCATGATTCGGGATCACCATCCACTGCCTGCCCGGGGGCGCGATCGCCCGCGTGAAGTGCTCGGCTTCCATCGAAACATACCCGTTCGCCTCGACGAAGCCGTCAAGGTCTTCCGGCCGAGGCGACGCCGGATTGAGGATTGGCACGGCCACGTCCACCCGTGCGCCATCCGGGCCCGTGACGGTCAGGAGCGCACGCTCCGTGCCGGCCGGAACCTCAGCCCATCGTGCGCTCACCCAGATGCGGCGGTCGCGTTCGACGGTGCCGCGGGGTGCGTCAACCTGGAGCCACGGCTGGCTGGCGGCGATCGAGTACTCGAATGGCTCGCGCCCGCGGTTGAAGACCTCGACGTAGCGGGGCCGACCGTCAAAGACGCTCAACGCGGGCAGCGCCGCCGGTGCCGGGCCGATGGGGTCAGGCCAGCTGTCCTCCGATCCCTCGATGGCAACTCCCATCGCGCCTCGTTGCGGGACTTGAATCTCCTGGACGCCAGGCATCGCGTTCCGCACCGGCTGCTGCCAGTACGTGTAGCCGATGTGCGTCTGGTCCATCAGGTGTGACCATTTCCCGCCCGCGAGCCGTTCGTTGTACTCGCGCGAGAGCGCTTCGTCCTGCCCGAAAAGCGCGCGCGCCCTGTCGGCCAGCGCGTTGGTCGATGCCCGCCCCTGCACCGCATAGATCCGGTTCTTGCCCACCGTGACATACAGGCCGTTGAGGACGGCACATGCCTTCACCGGGTACAGCACGAGCTGGTAGAAGGCGTCCTTCGTGTCCGGCGGAAGGGCGGCATAGATCGCCTCGGCTCGCCGCGCCAGCTGCTGGTACTCGTCGACGACCGTCTCCGCCTCGCGATAGTCCGACAGGCTGTAGGTGCGCGGATCGAGCATCTCTGGCTTCCGCCGCCCGTTGTAGGTCGTGTATCGCGTGACGATCTCGGCGATGTCGGCGGCGCGTTCCGCGCCGAACTCCCGCGCGGCCCACTCGCGCGTGTAGTCCGGGAGGCGCGAGGCCGGCAGCCGCTCGGGATCCCAGGCGTAGTCCAGGAAAAACTGGATCGGGAGTTCCATCGGCTTGATGTCGCCGACATTGAGGATCCAGAGCCGCGTCGCGCCGTAGCGATACGCGAGGTGCATCTGTTCCCAGATCTTGGCGATCGGGACGGTGTTCAGCCACTTGTACGATCGGGGACCACCCACGTAGTCGACGTGATAGTACACACCGGAGCCGCCAGACCGGGAGCGTTCCTCGGCGGTCGGCAGGCGGCGGATGTTGCCCCAGTTGTCGTCGGACCACAGCAGCGTCACATCGTCCGGCACCCGCATCCCCTTCTCGTAGTACTCCTGCACCTCCTTGTACAGCGCCCATACCTGCGGTACCGCGGCGAGGTTACGGTTGCGATGCTCGGCAATGATGGCGCGCTGGTCCGACACGATCCGTTCCAGCAACGCGACGTTCGCCGACTCCGACATCGGCATGTCGCCGTCGCCGCGCATCCCGAGGGTGATGACGCTCTCATAGGAGGCCGTCCGGCGAATGCCTTCCGTCCAGAACGCCCGCAGCGCATCAGGGTTTTCGCCGTAGTTCCACGGCCCCTTTCCGTAGCGCCGCCACTCGTCGTGCGCGCGCGTCATCGGTTCGTGGTGAGAGGTGCCGATGACGATGCCGTACTCGTCGGCCAGGGCTGGGTTGAGCGGATCGTCGTCTGCGAAGGCGTTTCCCCACATAGCGGGCCACAGGAAGTTGGCGCGCAGCCGCAGCAGCAGCTCGAAGACGTGCCCGTAGAACTGGTGGTTGAACCCGCCGAACTTCTCCTGAACCCAACCGCTCAGGGCCGGGGCTTCGTCGTTGATGAACAAGCCGCGGTACCGCACGGCCGGCTCCCGGCGCACGTACGTCCCCGATCGGACGAACAGCTGGTCGTGATGGCGCACCGGCACATCCGCCCACCAGTACCAGGGCGAGACGCCGATCTGCTCTGAAAGGTCGTAGACGCCGAATGCCGTCCCTCGCCTGTCGCTGCCCGCAATCACCAGGGCCCGTTCGACGCCGGAGAAGGGGCGCTGCACGACCTGAATCAGCGAGGACTCCCACTTGTCGCGGATCTCCCCGGCGTTCAGTTTGCGGGCGCTGACGAGCGCGTCGACGAAGCGATTCCGGCCGAGCGTGCCGACCACGACGACGTCACGAACCTTGGGCACGCGGTCCCTGACCAGATCGGGTCGGAGAGCCGTGACGCGGAACACGTCCTCCTGCAGATTGGCCGCGGCGCGGGCCGCCGCGACGAAGTCCCGCGAGTCCACGACGATGGGGGCGGCCACGCCGTCGGCGACCAGGCGGGAGGCCTGCGGGACGGGCGCAAACTGGACGACACGCGACGTGTCCTCGGTACGCACCGTCGGCGCGAGGACGGACGCAAGCGCCAGCGCTGCGAGCGGCGGCGCGAGGCGCAGCGTAAACCCGCGTGGGCGTTCCATGGGGCTTCCCTCCAATTTGTTCCCGTCTGTGAACACCGGCAGCGCCGACAAGGATACGCACAACGTGCGGTCGAGTCCAGGGGCACGGGCCACGTCCGGGCTTGACAGCTCCGGCGACGACCCATATAGTTCGGCCCGGCAACAAACAGGCGCGACGAGCGGACGACGTCCGCGCCGGCCTGCGGTGTATGCGGAAAATCGACCTCACCAACTTCCAGGTCGCCACGAGCGAGACGGCCCGTCACATCAACCGGCGCATTGCCCTGAACATCATCCGGCGCCACCAGCCGATGTCTCGAGCCGAGCTGGCGCGCCGTTCGGGGCTGCAGCGCAGCACCGTGTCGGCCATCATCCGCCAGCTCATCGACGAAGGCTGGGTGACCGAGGGGGCCAGCGGCTCGACGGCCCGCGGCCGGCGGCCGCGCTTTCTGCACCTGAACGTCGAGCGCGCGGGCATCGTGGCCGTCGATCTGCGGCCGAGAACCACGCGTGTCGGCCTGGCCGGCATCGACGCACGGTTCGTCATGCAGACCGACTGGCCCACGCCCGCAACGCCCGGCGCGTTCGCCGCCGAGCTGGCGCGAACGGTGAAGGCGTTCCGGAGCGCCCACCCCGACGTCGTCTACGAAGGCGTGGGCGTCAGCCTGCCGGGGAGGGTGGACGAGTCGGGGCGGCTGGTGTTCGCGCCCAACCTCGGCTGGGGCCAGGACGATCTGCAAGGTCTGCTCGAATCCGTCGTCGGTCTTCCTGTCGTGATGGAGAATGCCGCCAGCGCGTGCGCGCTCGCCGAGTTGTGGTTCGGGCACCACCCCGACAACGTCCGGCACCTGCTCGCCGTGACGGTGTCGGAGGGCATCGGGGTGGGGCTGCTGCTGAACGGACAGCTGGTGCGGGCGAGTGGCGCCATGGCCGGCGAGTTCGGCCACGTCACCTTGGACGAGAACGGCCCGCCGTGCGGCTGCGGCAAGCGCGGATGCTGGGAGCGGTACGCGTCCAACTCGGCGGCCGAGCAGTACTACAGCGAGTCCCGGCGTGCCCGGCTGCCTTCGTCCGGCGACGCGTCGCCGGCCTCGCCGCTCGCCTTTGCGGACATCCTGCGTCTGGCTGACCGCGGGGATCCGCTTGCCGTCGAGACGCTGGAGCGGATGGCCCGGTACCTGGCGATGGGGTTGGCGGGGCTGGTGATGGGGCTGGCGCCGCAGGTGCTGGTCGTCGTCGGAGAGGTCACCGGCGCCTGGTCGCGCGTCGGGCCCCTGATTGCGGACCAGGTGAGCAGGCGCGTCCTGCCTCAGATCGGGACGACCATTGTGCCGACCGACGCGGCCACGCAGCCGCGGCTCCGCGGCGCGGTAACGCTGGTCGTGCAGCAGCATTTCGGCGCGCCGAACGTCGCGTAGCCGGCGCCGGTTGCTGCGCACAGACCGCGCACGGCATTGTCAGAGGCTGAGGCGGCCGCCCGAGACGCCGCGGACAGCCGGGATGGGTGACGTGATGCAGGACCGTGAGTGGGAGACACTCGTGGCAGTCGTTCGCGGGGAGCGGCTGCGCCCGCTGCCGACCGGCTTCATCGTGGACAGCCCCTGGCTTCCCAACTGGGCGGGGCACACGATCCTCGACTACTACACCCAGGACCAGACGTTTCTCGCCGACAACCTGAAGGCCATCGCCGCGTTCCCGCGCACGATGATGCTGCCGGGCTTCTGGTCGGAGTACGGCATGTGCACGGAGCCGTCTGCCTTCGGGTCGATATCCGTCTGGGGCGACAACGAGTTCCCGTTCGCGAAGCGGGTCGTGCGGTCGCTTGACGACATCGAGCGCCTCGAGCGCCCCGATCCGCGCAAGCACGGGTTGCTGCCCTTCATGATCAACCGGCTCAGGCACCTCCGGCCTGCCATCGAGGCCTCGGGCCACCGGATCCGTTTCGCCGTCGCGCGGGGGCCGCTCAACATCGCATCCTTTCTGATGGGGACGACGGAGTTCCTGGTGGCGATCAAGACGGACCCGGAGCTCATGCACCGCCTGCTGGCGCTCGTGACCGATTTTTTGGTGGCCTGGGTTCGCTGGCAGCGGGAGTGTTTCCCGTCAATCGACGGCCTCCTCGTGCTGGACGACATCGTCGGCGCTGTGAGCGGGCGGGATTTCGAGACCTTTGGCCTGCCGTACCTGGCGAGGACGTTCGACACCGACGTCACGATCAAGTTCTTTCACAACGATGCTCCCTGCAAGGCCTGCGCGCCGTACCTCCAGCGTGCGGGCATCAACCTCCTCAACTTCGGCCCGCAGCACACGATTGCAGAGATGAAGGGCTGGACGGGCAATGCCATCACGCTGGTCGGCAACATCCCCCCTCGTGATGTGTTGGCGGCCGGCACGCCGGCGGACGTGACGCACGCGGTGGGGGAGTTGCTGGACGGCATCGACGACTGGTCGCGGCTGATCGTCTCGTGCGGCGGCGGGATGCCGCCGGGCGCGCCGACCGAGAACATCGACGCGCTGATCACGACGGTAGAGACGCGGACCAGGTAGCCGGACGCGCCTGCCGGCTGTCTGGGAGCTCGACGCCGTCTGCGTCAACCCCTGGCGTGTCGGGCTGGCCATCGCCGCGGCCGCCCGACTCGACCGCTCGGCAGCCTGTGCCCCGCAGCCTGGGTTGCGGGTCCGATATGCCCGGTGTAGACTGCAGGCGGCATCCACGACTGGAACCTCCAATGGCGCTTGACCCCCTGGTGGGGCGGACCATCGGTGCCTACCACGTCCTCGAGGTCCTGGGCCAGGGCGGGATGGGGGTCGTCTACAAAGCCAGGGACACTCGTCTGAGCCGTCTGGCTGCCCTCAAAGTCATACGCCCGGAGCACGCGGGCGAGGCCGCTGGAACGCGGCGATTCCTGAGGGAGGCGCAGACGGCGGCCGGCCTCAACCATCCGAATATCCTCACCATCTACGAGATCGGTACCGACGCCGGGCTCGACTACATCGCGATGGAGTTCGTAGCCGGCGGGACGCTGGCGGATCTCATGGCTGCTGGACCACAGCCGGCCGAGCGCGCGCTCCGGCTCGCCGCTCAGGTGGCTGACGCTCTGGCGGTTGCGCACGCCGCGTCGATTGTGCATCGGGATCTGAAGCCGTCGAACATCATGGTGCCGGGCCCGGACCGTGTGAAGGTGGTGGATTTCGGCTTGGCCAAGACGGCTGGGCCCGTCCGGTCCGACCAGGAGACGATCGAGGCGGTGACAGGGCCAGGCATGATCGTCGGGACCGCGCCTTACATGTCACCCGAGCAGGCTTCGGGGTGTGTCGTCGACGCACGCAGCGATCTGTTCAGCCTCGGCACCATCCTCTACGAAATGCTGGCGGGGCGGAAGCCGTTCCGGGGCGAATCCGTTGTCAGCACGATCGCGGCCATCCTCAAGGACACGCCGGCGCCGATCGCTCGAGTCAACCCCGACGTCGCGAGGGTTGTCGCGCGGTGCCTGCGCAAGGATCCCGCCGAGCGGTTCCAGTCCGCTGCCGAGCTGAAGGCCGCTATCGAGGCATGCCTGGTTCCCCGCACGGAGGAAGACCGCCCCTCGATCGCGGTCCTGCCCTTCGCGAGCATGACGGGCGTGAAGGAGGACGACTACCTGTGCGAGGGGCTGGCCGAGGAGATTATCGACGCGCTCACCCGGATCCCCGGGTTGCGCGTCATCGCCCGCACGTCGGCTTTTGCGGTCGCCCGTCTCGGCCTCGACGTGCGCGAGGCGGCCGCGCGGCTGGGCGTCGAGCACGTCCTTGAAGGCAGCGTGCGGCGGGCGGGTTCCCGCGTGCGCGTGACGGCGCAGCTCATTTCAGCACGGGACGACAGCCACCTGTGGAGCGAGCGCTACGACAGGGAGCTGACCGACGTACTAGTGCTCGAGGACGAGATCGCCGCCTCGATTGCCGGGCGGCTGCGGGTCGAGCTGGCACACGCCGGACGCGGCCGGCCGGAGCCTGTGGTGAACGCAGAAGCGCACGCCGCGTATCTCGAGGGGCGCTACTACTTTGCGAGGGGCACGCCGGAGGCGCTCGCCCAGGCGATCGCGTGTTACGAGCGGTCACTGGCGCGCGATCCCAACTCGGCGCTTGCCCACGACGGCCTGGCGGAGCTGCACTGGTACCTGGGTTTCTTCGGCAACGTGCCGCCTCGAGACGCCTTCTCGCGCAGTACTTGGTACGCCCTCCGCGCCCTCGAGCTCGACGACACGCTGGCGCAGACGCACGCGCTGCTGGGCATGCTGCGCAAGGAGCTCGACTACAACTGGCCCGAGGTCGACCGGGAGTTGCGCCGGGCTCGCGAGCTGAACCCGGCGTCACCGCTGGTGCGTCTTCGCTACGCGATCAGCGGCCTGCTGCCTCACGGTCGGGTCAACGAAGGCATGGCCGAGCTCGAGGCCATCCTGGAGACCGATCCGCTCTCTCTTCTCGCCCGCTGGTGGCTGGCAGTCATGGCGAACCTGGCTCGCAGGCCGGATCGCGTGATCGCGGAGGGGCAGCACATGCTGGCGCTCGACCCGGGGCACTTTCTGGGCCACTGGGCGCTCGGCATCGGACAGAACGAGACCTTCGCGCTCGGAGATGCTGTCGTCTCGATGGAGCGGGCCCACGAGCTGTCGGGAGGCATCCCCTTCACATTGGGCTTTCTGGCCTACGTGTACGGCCGCGCCGGGCGCCGCGACGAGACCAGGCGCCTGCTCGGTCACGCCGAGCAGCTCGCCAAGGGCGGCTATGTGCCTCCGACGACCTTCGCCTTGTGCTACGTCGGGCTCGAGGACTGGGACGCGGCGTTGCAGTGGCTCGATCGGGCCATCGATGGCCGGGATCCCATCGTCATGCCCATCAAGACCTTCCCCTTCCTGGACCCCGTGCGCGGGGATGCCCGCTTCCAGGCGCTCCTGCACAAGATGCACCTCGACTGACGAAGAGGCTCGCGGGTTGCGTCGCCGAGCCTGCCAGGCTCGCGGGACCTGATACACTCGACACGCCGGCCCGTGAGATCCACGGCGCGGCGCGACCGGAGGCCTCATGACAACTCCCAAGCCCTCCTCTGCGGGCCTCGACGATGAGGCGCGTCGGTTCCTGGCGCGGACCGGCGCGGTCATCATCGCCCTCGAGGCGGCAGTCCTGTCGGCCATCTGGGTCTTCCAGACCTGGTTCGGGCGCTGACCATGCACGTCGTCGACTGGGCGGTCGTTGCGGCGTACCTGGTGTGGATCGTCTGGGACGGGCTCCGCCGCTCGAAAGCGACCAGCGAGGTCGAGGGGTACTTCCTCGCCAGGCGTTCGCTGCCCTGGTGGGCGGTCGGCCTCTCCGTGATGGCCACGCAGCTGTCGGCCATTACGCTGGTCGGCACGACAGGCCGCGGGTACACGGAGGGGCTGAGCGTCGTGCAGCTGTACCTCGGTCTGCCGCTCGCGATGGTCGTTCTCTCGGTGACCGTGGTGCCGTTTTTCTACCGCGCCCGCGTGTACACCGCATACGAGTACCTGGAGCTGCGGTTCGATGCGCGGACACGCGCGCTGGCCTCCGGCCTGTTTCTGCTCTCGCGGAGCCTGTCGTGCGGCGTCGTGATTGCGGCGCCGGCCGTGATCCTGTCGGTGGTGCTGGGGTGGAATCTGACGATCACCATCCTCGCAATCGGCGTGCCGACCGTCCTGTACACGATGGTGGGCGGCGTGCAGGCGGTGACCTGGACGGACGTGAAGCAGATGGCGGTGATTCTGCTGGCGATCGGCGCCGCCGTCGTGCTGCTGATCGCGCGGCTGCCGGGCGAGGTGTCGCTCGGCGGCGCCCTGCACATGGCGGGCGCAACCGGCCGCCTGCAGGCGCTCGACTTCCGGTGGGATCCCACCCGGACGTACACCTTCTGGTCCGGCCTCATCGGCGGGTTCTTCCTGATGCTGTCGTACTTCGGGTGCGACCAGAGCCAGGTGCAGCGCTACCTGACGGCGAAGTCGGTCGCCGCAGGGCGGCAGTCGCTGCTGCTGAGCGCGTACTTCAAGATCCCGCTGCAGTTCATCATCCCGCTGATCGGCGTGATGGTCTTCGTGTTCTTCCTCTTCCAGCCTCCGCCGATGCTGTTCAACCCGCAGCATGAGCAGGCCGTGCGGAGAAGCGCTCGGGGAGCCGAGTACACCGCCTTGGAGCAGGCGTTCGTTGCGGCCTTCGAAGCGCGCAGGGCCGCGGCGTCGGCGCTCGCAGCGACCCAGTCGCGGCGCGACGCGCGGGCTGTCGAGGCGGCGGAGACGGCCTTTGGCGACGCGGATGCCGCGCTGGGCGCGGTGCGAGCAGACGCGGTTGCGCTCGTGCGCGAGGTCACCGGGGATCGCGCCTTCGACGATGTCAACTACGTGTTCCCGGCGTTTGTCACGAGATACATGCCGATCGGGCTCGTGGGCCTCATCGTTGCCGCCATCTTCGCTGCGGCCATGTCCACCATCGCCGCCGAGCTGAACTCCCTGTCGACCGCGTCCATCATCGATTTCTACCGCCGCTTCTGGAAGGCCGAGGCGAGTGAGGCGCACTACCTGGCAGCATCGAAGATCATGACCGGCTTCTGGGGCCTCGTCGCGTGCGTCGTGGCCGTGTACGCCACGTCGCTGGGGCCGCTCATCGACGTGGTCAACCGGTTCGGGTCCTTTTTCTATGGATCGCTGCTGGGTGTGTTCTTCCTTGCCATCATGACGAGGATCGCGACGAGCCGCGGCGCGTTCTGGGGGCTGCTGGCCGGCATGTCAGCGGTGGCGGTCGTCGCCGTTGCCACGCCGATCGCGTTTCTGTGGCACAACGTCGTAGGCGCTGTCGCGGTCGTGGTGGTCGGCCTGCTGGTCAGTTTCGCGGACCGCCGCTGCCCAGTGCAGGGCGGACCTTAAGGTCCGCCCTACGGCTTCTCGTGACGCTTCGCGCCTGAAGCCCCGCCCTACGGCTTCTCGTGACGCGGCGCGCCTGAAGCCCCGCGCTGCGGCTTCTCGTGACGCGGCGCGCCTGAAGGCCGCCCTGGTGTCGGCCCGCGCCTGCCGCCTCAGCAGCCGACCGTCGCCTCGATGTCGTGTTCCTGGCAGAAGGCACGGACGATCCGGCCCTGCGGCCGGTAGAAGCGGGCGCGCTCCGTAGACGTTCCTGGCAGCGGGCTGTAGTTCCATCCTCCGAAGTACAGCTCATCGACAAACGAGACAGCCTCAAGCAGAGGCCCGACCTCCTGCCGCACGATGCGGGGTGTGGGGTATGGCTCGATGTGAACGAGCGTGCGGCAGCCGGCTGCGTGCAGGCGTTCGGCGGCCTCGATGCGCGCCCGAAACGATGCGGCGCCCGGCTCGAACCGCCTGCGAAAGCGCTCGTCGAGCGACACCAGACTGATCCCGAGCGTGTTGTCCCTGCTGAACCGCGCATCGGACAGCTCCGCGGGCAGGATCCCCTTGGTCAAGACCGATGCGCTGACGCCGTGCGCGTTCAGCCGCTCGATGAGCGCCAGCGACAGAGCGGGCACCTCTGGGGACCCCATCATGAACGGGTCCGTCGTCAGGCAAAGGTGCACGGTCTTGATGCGTTCACGCGTGCGTGTGAGCTCCTGTTCGAGCAGCTCGAGGGCATTCTCGACCAGCCGAGGACGCCGCCACGCGGCCCAGTCCTGCACGCGGCCGTGCCGCCTCGCCATCAGGTAGGCGTAGCAGGGGTACCTGCACCCGTGCGCGCAGCCCTGAACAGGGTTGATGCACCAGAAGCCCAGACCGCTCCGGTAGAGGAGGCTCCTGCGGCGGATGGTCTCCATGTCCGCGATCGTCGACCTGGCCGCGCCGCCGCCCCTGGGGCAGCGGCCACGCACGGCCGCTGCCTCCCGTCGTATACCCTCAGGCCAAGCCCGAAGTCCTGCCCCCTATCTGACCTGCGCCCGTCTGCGGGCGACGATCAGGGTCAGGACGGCCGTGAGCAACTGCGCGGCACACAGCGTCAGCAGCGCCGGGATCATGCTCTGCGTCTGATCGCGGATATACCCCACTGCGTACGGGCTGGCAAAACCGGCCAGATTCCCGATGGAGTTGATCCAGGCAATGCCGGCGGCCGCTGCCGTCCCGGACAGAATGGCGGTGGGCAGCGCCCAGAACACCGCAAACTGGGACATGATGGCGGCGTAGGCGACCGTGAGCGCGGCCAGTCCGGCAGCGCCGGAAATCCCCGGGATTGCACTCGCCGCAAAGAACAAGGCCCCACAGATCGCGGCCAGGGCCATGTGCCAGCGCCGTTCCCCTGTCTTGTCGGAATGGTGGCCCCAGACGAGCATGGCGACGATGCTCGCGACGCCAGGAATCGTCGACAGCCAGCCGATGTACACCGGGTCCTGGGTGATCGTGTCCTTGATGACCTGCGGGAGCCAGAAGGTGATGCCGTAGTTCCCGGCCGTCATGCCGAAGTAGACGAAACACAGCAGCCACACGGGGACGCTGCGAAACGCGTCCACCAGGCGATGGCTGGTCTGGCTGGTCTTCCGCTTCAGCGCCTCTTCTTCCGCCAGCCGCAGGAGCACGACCTGCTTCTCTTCCTCGCTCAGCCACTTCGCCTTGGACGGATGATCGGTCAGGAACCAGAGCGTGATCAGGCCCGCAAACACGGACGGGACACCTTCGAGGAGAAACAGCCACTGCCAGGCGGCCAGGTGTCCGACGTCGCTCATCCGTCCCAGAATCCAGCCGGAAATCGGGCCGGCAATGATGGTCGACAGGGGAACGGCGCTCATGAACAGGGCAACCATCCGTGCGCGGTGTTTCTGCGTGTACCAGTACGTCAGATACAGAATCACGCCGGGAAAGAAACCCGACTCCACAATGCCGAGCAGGAAACGGATCGCATAGAACCCTGCGGCGTCTCTGACGAGCATCGTGCAGGCGGACACGACGCCCCACACCATCATGAGCGGGCCTATCCAACGCCGCGCGCCGAGTCTCTGCAGCATCAGGTTGGCCGGGACTTCGAAGAGGAAGTAACCGATGAAGAAGATGCCCGCCCCCAGGCCGAAGATGGTATCGCTCATGCTCAGGGCTTGCTGCATCTGCAACTTGGCGAAGCCGACGTTCACCCTGTCCACGTACGCGAGGACGTAGCAAAGAAACAGAAACGGCATGATCCGCCAGGTGATCTTGCGGTAGACGGCGGCTTCGACCTGAGAAGCTGATGGCGTGGTTTCCATGGTGTCCCTCGACCGCACGAGCTCGGGAGTGCGGTTCTCAGACGGATTGAATGATGAACAACTCCGGGGGCCTGAACGACCACGGTTCGGAACGTCAGGGGATATTAACGTTTTGCCCGGCCAAGTGCCAGCGCGACGTTGGAGGTCAGGAGATCGGCCTGCGGCGCCGTCTATCAGCGCGCGTGAGGGGCCGCGCGTAGGGGTATGATAGGGCGCGATGACCACACAGGGCCCGCGTGTCTCCGACAGGCTGATCGCCAGGATCGCCTGGCGGCTTCTCCCGTTGCTCTTCATCAGCTACGTCGTCGCCTACGTCGACCGCATCAACGTCGGGTTCGCCAAGCTGTACCTTCGCGAGGCGCTCGGCGTCGACGAACAGGTGTTCGGGACCGTGTACGGGTTCGGCGCCGGCCTGTTCTTTCTCGGGTACTTCCTGTTCGAGGTGCCGAGCAACCTCCTCCTGCAGCGGTTCGGCGCCCGGGCGTGGATTGCCCGCATCATGCTTGTCTGGGGCGTCGTGTCGGCGGCGACCGCGCTCGTGAATAGCCGGGAGTCGTTCTACGCAATGCGCTTCCTGTTGGGTCTCGCGGAAGCCGGCTTCTTTCCCGGCGTCCTGCTGTATCTGACGTACTGGTTCCCGGCGCGCGAGCGGGCGAGAACCATTGCGACGTTCGCCGTCGCCGGGCTCGTGGCCGGCGTCTTCGGCTCGCCCATGTCGGGCGCCATCCTCGGCCTGAATGGCGTCTGGGGCCTGGCCGGGTGGCAGTGGCTGTTCGTCCTCGAGTCGATTCCCGCTGTCGTGCTTGGCGTGGTCGTGCTGTTCGTCCTCCCCAACGGTCCGGACGATGTAGACTGGCTGACGAAGGAGGAGACGCGACTCCTCAAGGAGCAGTTGAGGCAGGAGGCGGCCGAGGCGGGGGCCGACCAGCGGTCGCACCTGGCGGCCGCTTTCACCAGCCCGCGTGTCTGGCTGCTGTGCCTGTTGTACTTCCTTTTTAACGTGGGCGGCTATGGCTACGAGATGTGGCTGCCCTCGATCGTCAAAGGGTTCTCGGGGCAGAGCGACTTCCTGGTCGGGCTGATCACCGCCGTGCCGTACCTCGCCGCGGGCATCGCCATGTTCTGGGCGGGCCGCCACAGCGATCGCACCGGCGAGCGGCGGGGACACGTGGCGGTGGCGGCGTTTGCCGCCACCCTCGGCTTCGTACTGGCGGCAAGCCTCCGGAATCCGTGGCTGGCGATGGCGGGGCTGACCCTCGCCTTCATGGGGCTGAAATCGACGATGGGGCCCTTCTGGGCGCTCGGCACCTCGTTTCTCAGCGGGACAGCGGCGGCGGGCGGCATTGCGTTCATCAACTCGGTGGGCAACCTCGGCGGCTTCGTGGGGCCGACGCTGGTCGGCGTGATTCGCGACCGGACGGGCGCCGACACCGCCGCGCTCTACGTGCTCGGCGGCTCGCTACTGCTCATGGGCCTGTTCGCGCTGCTCATCCGGGTGCGGCCGGGCCGCGCCAACACCTAAGAAAAGGAGCTGACAGGTTCCGCGATGCCCATCTACGAATACCGCTGCGAGGTCTGCGATCTCGTCTTCGAGCGCATTGTGTTTGGCAGTTCGCCTCGCGTGTCGTGCCCGGCGTGCGGCGCCGAGAACGTCGAGCGGAAGCCGTCGAGCTTCGGCATCGGCGGCGCGGCCAGGAGCGCGTCCGGGGGCTCGAGCTGCTCCGGGTGCAGCCGGAGCTCGTGCGCCGGCTGCCATTAGGCAGGGTCGTCAGGCCGCAGCGGCACAGGCTCCTGCGCGAGATGGTTCCATGACCACGCGAAAGAGGCTTCTGTGGCTGGTGCTGGCCGTCGCTCTGGCGTTGGGGATCGGCTCCTCCGCGGTCATCGGGAGTCCGGGGCGGCGGACGGCCTTCTACTTCGGGCTGCAGCGGCAGTGGGACGCTCACTGGCCGTTTGAGGGCGGCAAGACGCTCTACGTGCGGCTGCGGCCGGTCCTCGAGCCGTTCGTTCCCGTGCGCGTCCAGGTCGAGCCGGGCGTCAGCATGCTGCTCGACCCGGATGATTCGGTCTCGCGGGCCATCCTCGAGACGGGCGTCTGGGAACCCGAAACATGGCAGGCCATCGCCGAGGGCCTGGAGCCCGGCGGGACCTTCGTGGATGTAGGCGCTCACATCGGCTCCTACGCGCTGAAGGCGGCGAAGATTGTCGGCCCGGCTGGGCGCGTGATTGCGATCGAGCCGAATCCGGACACGCTGCAGCGGCTGCGAGACAACCTCCGCGCGAGCGGGGCGACCGTCGTCACGGTCCAGCCGGTGGCGTGCGCGGACTCGGAGACGTCGCTCGAGTTTTTCGCCTCGTTGGGATCCAATACCGGGGGATCGTCGCTCTCTCAGACCTCGGCGTCGCGGGACGCGCAGCCGGTCAGGGCCTATCAGGTTCGAGCCCGGCCGCTCGATGCGATCATCGAGGAGGCGGGCCTCGGCAGAGTCGATGTGGTGAAGATCGACACGGAAGGCGCGGAGCTGTCGGTGCTGAAGGGCGCCCGGAGGACGCTGGCGCGGTACCGTCCGGTGGTCATAGCCGAGCTCTGGGAGGGCACGCTCAAGGCGATGGGCACGAGCCCCGCCGAGGTCGTGGAGTTCCTCAAATCACAAGGCTACACGGTGCGCCGGACGTTCAGCGAATACAGCAACACGGAGTTCGTCCCGGAGAAGGCGCCGGCAGAGAGCCCGTAGTCCGGGGGCGCGCCGGCATCCTCTCGACAGCTGCGAGACCCGCGCTGCCATCGCGGGCGTCAACGGCGATGCCGCCGGTGCCAGCCCGGGAATGGCCGCAGCTGAGGGGTCCGACTCTTACGGATAGATCCCCAGCCAGGAGTGGGCTTCAGCGACGCGTCCGACCGCGAGGATGTAGGCCGCGCGGCGCAGACTGACCTTGTGGCGCTTGGCCGTGAGGTCAACCTGGTCGAATGCGTCGACCATGATCTCCTTCAGCCGGGCGTTGACGTCGCTCTCCTTCCAGTAGTAGCCCTGGTTGTTCTGCACCCACTCAAAATACGACACCGTCACGCCGCCGGCGTTCGCGAGGATGTCCGGGAGCACGCAGACGCCCTTGTCGCTCAGGATCTCGTCGGCGGCCGGCACGGTGGGGCCGTTGGCGGCCTCGGCGATGATCCGGGCCCGGGTCTTCCGCGCCACCTCGGTCGTGATCACGTTCTCGAGCGCGGCCGGGATCAGGATCTCGCACTCGAGCGCGAGGAGCTCATCCGGCGACAGGCCTTCTGCCCCGGCGTAGCCAACGACGGATCCAGTCCGCTCTTTGTGCTCGATCACGCGGTGCGGATCGAGACCGTCACGGCAGAAGATCGCGCCCTGCGAGTCGCTGACGGCGACGACCTTTGCGTCGTACTCGTCGTGCATCAGCCGTGCGGCAACGGAGCCGGCGTTGCCGAAGCCCTGGATGACGACGCGGGCGTCCTTCAGTTTGAGGCCCATGCGCCGGGCGGCCTCGGCGATGACGATCACGCACCCGCGCGCGGTGGCGTCCGTTCGGCCTTCCGATCCTCCGACGGCCAGCGGCTTGCCCGTGACCACTCCCGGCGAGTAGAAACCCCTGTGCATGCTGTAGGTATCCACCATCCAGGCCATGGTTCGGGAATTCGTGTAGACATCGGGGGCGGGGATGTCACGGTCGGGACCGATGAAGAGGGAGATCTCGGAGGTGAAGCGCCGCGTGAGGCTCTCCAGCTCGTGGATGTCCAGTTCCTTCGGATTGCAGACGACGCCGCCTTTCCCGCCGCCGAACGGGATCTTGACCGTGGCGCACTTGTAGGTCATCCACGACGCCAGGGCCCTCACCTCGTCGAGCGTCACGTCCGGGTGGTAGCGGATGCCCCCCTTCGCCGGCCCTCGCGCCGTGCTGTGCTGCACGCGGTACCCCGTGAACGTCCTGATTCGGCCCGTGCGCATCTTCACGGGGAAGTGGACGATCAGTTCCCGCTCGGGCAACCGCATACGTTCGCGGATCGGCTCGTCGAGTTGGAGCAGATCGGCGGCCGCATCGAAATGCTGCAGCGCCATGTCATAAGGGTTCAGCGACTCACTCTGTTCCGCCACGGATGTCCTCCAGTCGTGTTCGAGCTGCGCACTGCGCGAGAGACGCCCGTGCCGCCCGTGTCTCTCGTCGAAACTGACTATTCTACCAGCTCACGCCGAGCTTCGCCATCAGGGAACGAGGGGCTCAAAGGACACGAGGCGCTCGCAGGCGTGCGCGACGGACGAACACGCGATGCGGGAGACAGAAAAGGGTTGCGCCGGTCGGAGGCGCGCGCCGGGTTCATCCGGCGATTGACCGCATGATGGCCGGTCACTAGACTGGTCCTCGCGCACGGGAGCGGCGGACGGCTGGCGCCCGCGCCGCCAGGTGAAAGGCTCGGCGGCTGTGGTCCGAGGACCGGAGGTGAGGTCATGCACGAGACGGACGACGTCTACCGCGTTCTGCAGAGGCACCTGGACAGGCAGGCCGTCGGATTTCCCGCCACGAGGTCCGGGGCCGAGTTGCGGATTCTCAAGCGGGTCTTCAGCCCCGAGGAAGCGCGGCTGGCGCTGCGTCTCACCTACAAGCCGGCGCCGATCGAGCGGATATGCGAGCTGGCTGAGGCCGACAAGATACCCCGCGACCGCGTCGAGCCCATGCTCGAAAGCATGGTGAGGAAAGGGGGGATCGATCGCATCGAAAAGGACGGCGCACGGCACTACCGGGCCCTGCCGTTCATTGTCGGCATCCTCGAATACCAGTTGAGCCGTCTCACCCCGGAGTTGCTCGCCGACATCGGGGCGTATGTGAGCGACCGGGCGTTCGGGCTCTCCTTCCTCAGCACCGCACGGCCGCAGATGCGCACGATCCCGGTGAACCGGAGCATCACGGCGGCGCATCACGTCGCCACCTACGACGACATCGTCGCGATCATCAACGGGTCCAGCGGGCCCTTCGCGATCCTCGAGTGCATCTGCAGGAAGATGGCGGGGATGAGGGGGAAGCCCTGCACGAAGACGTCCCGCCGGGAGACGTGCATGCCGATCGGTGATATGGCCACGCTGGCCGTCGAAAACGGCGCCGGGAGGGCGATCAGCCGGGAGGAGGCGCTCGAGATCGCGCGGCTGAGCGAGGCCGACGGGCTCGTCTTCCAGCCCTCGAACGCGCGGAAGGTGGACTTTGTCTGCGCCTGCTGCGGATGTTGCTGCGGCATGCTGAGCATCCAGAAGATGCTGCCGAGGCCGGTCGATTTCTGGGCGACCAACTACCAGGTGGCGGTTGACGCCGCGGCGTGCACGGGCTGCGGTGCCTGCGTGGATCGATGCCAGGTGAACGCGCTGGCGATGGATGATCGCGCGACCGCCGCTCAGGTCGATCTCAACCGCTGCATCGGGTGCGGCAACTGCGTCGTCGTGTGTCCGGCCGAGGCCATGGCGCTCGTCCGGAGGCAGCAGGAGACCGTGCCGCCCGTCGACACCGAGGCGCTGCAGGATGAGATCATGGCGCACAAGAAGGGGACCATCGGCAAGATGATGCTGATGGGGAAGCTGATGCTCAGAAGGTGAGTCGCGCGCCCGGGATGATGCGCCGCAACCGCCGCGGCGGGACGGTGAGAAGGAGCGGGACGATGCAGAGACCGGTTCGGTGGGGGGCCCTGGCGATGGCTGGGGCGCTGTGGGCCTCGCTGGCGCAGGCCCAGACGGTGGACGAGGTGATCGAGAGACACCTGGCCGCCGTGGGCGGGCGCGCCGCGCTCGCGAAGCTGGAGACCCGCGTCGCGGCGGGAACCGTCACGATTTCGACCCAGGGGATTAGCCTGGCCGGGTCGCTCGAGGTGTATGCGAAGGCGCCGAACAAGTCTCGCACGCTCATCAAGCTGGACTTCAGCCAGTTCGGCGCGGCCGAGATGACCATCGACCAGCGGTGCGACGGCAAGACCGCGTATGCCTCCAACAGCATGCAGGGCGATCGGGAGATCACCGGCAGCCAGCTGCAGACCATGCTGAACGAGTCGTTCCCGAGCCACTTCCTGAACTACAAGGCGGCCGGGGCGACGGTCGAACTGGTCGGCCGGGACAAGGTGGGCGATCGCGCGGCCTACGTCCTGCTGTACACGCCGAAGGTCGGGTCGGCGGTCAGGGAGTACGTCGACGCTGAGACGTATCTCCCGCTGCGGACGGTGGAGAAGGTGACCGCAGCGGAGATGGGCGGTGAGGTGGAGCAGACGTCGGAGATGTCCGACTTCCGGGATGTCGGCGGGTTCAAGATCCCGTTTTCGATCTCGACGGTGAACCCGACGCAGACGATCACGATCACGGTGAAGCGCGTCGAGCACAACACACCGATCGACGACGCGATGTTCTCGAGGCCTGCGGCCAAGTAACGTGCGGCGTTCGGGCCCGGGGCCTCAGAGGTCATCGCTGCGCGCCGCCGGCGGGAACCGGCCACGCGCCGCCGCGAGCGCGCCAGATCGCGGGCGGCCGCGATCCTAGCGGCACTCCTTGTGCTGGCAATAGCAGGTCAGTTCGACCTGCTTGCCTTTTTCCTTGCAGTACTCGCTGCAGTACTTGCCGTGCGGTCCCCCGTGGGGCACGGTGCACGAGCAGCCCGGGTGGGCGCACTTCTCTTCGATCTTCGTGTCGGGCATGGCAGGTCCCTCCGGCGGCTGGATGGGCTCGATTATACGCCTGCCGGCTGGCGGCCGGGGCGTTTGCGGCTGGAGGAAACAGGCCGGCCCCGGGGGCTGGGTTAACGGCGATCGGACTTGGTTGAGGAGCCGTGTGTACTACGGTTTGGAGGACTTCGAGGAGGGGGCTTGCAGGGTGGAGCCGATCGCGAATCCGTGCAGCCCGAGAGTGCGACCCATGGCGCCGGGCCAGAGTGAAGTGTTACCGATGTGCCCGGAATAGACCCGGCAAGGTGTGGAGCCGGCGGTCGGACTCGAACCGACGACCTGCTGATTACGAAAAATCAGCAGGTCGTCATGCTTGACACGACTTGACTCAAGGTGAACCGCCCTTGTCGTTCATACGGCTCCACTTGTCGTGTCACGGCTTTTCTTAACATTTCAGGTTGTCTCGATCCTTCGATACCTATATGCTACCTGTGATCTCCTGCTGACTCCGTGTCAGTCAACGGAGATGCAACGACCTAGGTAACATATCATGTTACCTAGGATTTGCGTATCCGGTTTCACAGTCCAAATGCAGCGGGCGGACGGTTCACGGTGCTCGCTATCACCCAGATGGAGCGGGACATCATGCCTGCCGTTGTGCTCACCGAGAGGCTCGTTCGAAGCCTCGGTCCATCGACCGCAGCCCAGACCGACCACTGGGACCGCAAGGTGCGCGGTCTCGGGCTCCGCGTCACGCAGTCCGGCGTCAAGACGTGGACCCTCCTGTACCGGCACGGACGCCGGCTCCGGCGACTCACGATCGGACGCTACCCGGTCGTGAGCCTGGCCGACGCACGCGACAAAGCCAATAAGGCACTCCACGCTGTCTCTGAAGGTGAAGACCCGGCCATCAAGAGGCAGATCGCGCGAAATGCCATGACATTTGAGGAGCTCGCAGTCGAATACGTGGAGAAGCACGCCAAGAAGCGCAAGCGGTCCTGGCGTGAAGATCACCGACTGCTGAATGGATCGCCGCACAAGAAGAAGACCGGGAAACGCCCTCACGTTCCGCTTGTCAGGCTCTGGGGCCCGCGCCTTCTCACCGACATCCGCCGAGCTGATGTCCGCGACCTGATCGAGTCCACCGCAGAACGTGCTCCGACGATGGGAAACCGTCTCTTTGCGCTGGTGCGTAGGATCTTCAACTTCGCTATCGAACGGGACTGGCTTGAGATCAGCCCATGCCAGATGATCAAAGCGCCTGCGGTCGAACGGCAGCGTGACCGCGTGCTCACGGAAGACGAAATCGCCAGGTTCTGGCAGGCCACCGAGGCCGAGCATCCGACCGTGCAGGCCATCTTGCGTCTCAGGTTGCTCACTGCCCAGCGTGGCGGTGAAGTGCTCTCGATGAGATGGCAGGACCTCGATCTTGGCACGGGATGGTGGACGATTCCCGCCGAACGAAGCAAAAACGGCCTCGCGCACCGCGTGCCCCTTTCACCGCCAGCCACCAAGATCCTCAAGTCCCTCAAGCTCGTCGCTGAAAAGCGAGATCCGAAGTCTCCCTGGGTCTTTCCGTCAACGCGCCGGAACGCTCTTCACCCAATCGAACATGTTCAGAAGGCGGTCGAGCGTGTCCGACGGCGAGCCGCGCTTGACTTTCGTGGGCATGACCTGCGCCGTACTGCGGCCAGCTTGATGGTCGGGGCAGGCACCCCGCGCCTGGTAGTCTCGAAGATCCTCAACCACGTTGAGCAGGGAGTCACTGCGGTCTATGACCGGCACTCGTACGACGCCGAGAAGCGAGCGGCGCTGGATGCGTGGGGCAGGCGGGTGATAGCACTGCTCAAGGCCAAGAGGACCTCGTTGCCGCTCCAAGTGGATCGATCAGCCCTCGAGGGTGCGCCCAATACCACGACCCAGGCTCTCGAACCTCAGCACTGACCGACACGATGCTGCAGTGCCAAGTGGCGGCTGAATCCTGTTCACCCTTCGTCGGGCAACCGCCTCGGTTTCCTACTTCAGGTCCTCACCGGAGCTGCTGATGGTCGCGGAAACCGGTGTGGATATGGTGACCTTCGGAGCCAGCCCAGGTGGCCTGACGCTTCGATTCGTCGAACCTCCTATAGAGGGAGAGAAGACAGCTGCGGTTGATGCGACGTGAGGCAGTCCCAGATTGACCGTTCCCGCCTCCCGTGCTACGAATCGCTCCGCAAGCTCAACTGCGAGGTCGCGGCGAGATAGTCCGCGCACGAGACCAAGGACCTCCTCAATCATCTCTTTCTCAGTGCGGCTTGAGGACGCCGTTGCCTCAACCGGCAGATTCGAGAGAACGGCCTCCAATTCGGGCCAGAATGTGTCGAACAGCTTCTTGATGCGCTCCTCAGGTTGTTGGTGGTCGCCAAGAGCGTTGTTCACGCTCATCAACACCTCAAGAGTCTCCTCCCGACTTGCCATCTTCGACTGGAACATCGCCAGCGGCCCCGTAATCTCGGTCGGCTTCAAGTCGATCAGGTAGGGGCAGACCCTCGACTGGTCAACCACCTTGGCCAAAGCACCAGCCTCAAATGCGAGCCACGCGGCGTGCTGGTTGGCCCTTGTGAGGCAGATGATGCCAAAGTGAGCCTGGCTCAGCTTCCCGCCCACCTCTGAAGCCCACCTTGTGCCAGCCTCTATGTCCTTCGCTGACACCCACGGGTTCGCTGCTTGCACGATTAGAGGTATCCAATCGCGTAGCTTCTCTGCGAGAACTCTGCTCTTCTCGCCTGACCAACTAATGAACACGTCCATGCTTCTGCCTCCGCACAACAGAACGCTGCAGAGTCTTTGGCTCTGAGCCCTACCCCTCTCCCGGGGCTTCGGCAAGACTGAGAATGCCGTCACTGCGACACTGAACGTCAATGGTCAGGGAACAGGCGAGGCCATTACTCGCGACCGTTGATTCCGCTGGTACCTGTGAGTTCGGTACCACCTTACACGTGCCTGAGATGGAATGAGTCATTCGAGGAATCTCATCGGTGTCTCCGTCATGGGAACCTGTTACCTAGCCGCAAGCAAACTCGCCAGATCTCACGCAGCCAGTGGCGGACGCCCCACGATGACCGCGCGCACGACAAGTGCGAGGTGTACCAGCAGCGCCTCTCTGAACTCCCCGACCGAACTGTACCGTTGCACCAATCCCCGGAACTGGCAACGTTTTCGATAGCTAGTCAACGCTCGGTACTGTGCCGCGTCAATGCTCTGAGGCGGTACCGGCTTCTCTGAGAAATAGAGCAGCGCCGGTCTTCCCCGCGCAAGGAAGGAGTCAATCTCCTCCACCGTGCCCGATGCGGCTCGCCCAGTCGGCGTTCCGATTCTTGTCCAGAAGATGGCTACCAGAATGTCGCAGTCGGCAAGCCCCCAGTTCGTGATAGTTCTTTGCGCGTCGGAGTTCTGAAGAGGAGGGACATCGATTTCCCACGTGACAGGTTGCAGCAGCACGTCACAGAAGGGTCCGATGGCCGCATTCCACGTCAGGATTGTCTGTGCGGCGGAGCTACGTTCGTCGACGACGTCAGACGGAGAGCCAACGAACACACGGAGCACGCGCTTCTGCGTTCTCCGACGGCGGAGGCCAATTTCGGAACTGCCACTTTTCGACTTTGCGTCCGACCTTCGCTTGGTTTTGAGCCGCGTCGCCGCATGCTGAGCCTGTTCGCTGACCCAAGCCTCGCTATCTCCTGCAAGTTGACGCAGCACCTCCGAATATCCCCTTTGCCCCGTCTGCCCGAGAAGATAGCAAACCTCCCCGCGGAGTGGTCCGTACGGGTGGCTAGCGAACTCAGCCACCAGCGCCTGGACCGTGCTCGGATCAAGGTAGCGCGCCAATTGGGAGATCAGCCTGAGGTGATAGACCTTCTCGTGGGGCTGCGGTGCCCGTCGGAGCGCATCCAGGTGTTCCCACAGCAACAGCCGTAGTCGGGCTCTCTCGCCGCTGCTCGCCACTGCTCACTCCTTTCTGCTCGCCCCGGCGCGTTGAATCGCGTTGAGTAGTTGGCTAGCAACTGGCTCAGGATCTGCTGGCTTAGGAATAATCGTCCGCACGCCTGCGGCATAGAGCTTTCGCTCAATCGCTGGGTCACGCACGACGCTTAGGACCACAATCGGCACCTTTGGATCCTGGATCCTGATACGCTTGGCAACCTCCACCCCAGTCTCGCGCCCGAAGTCAACCTGTTCCTCCGGCACGTCATCCGGCGGCGGCATGATACAGTCCAACAGCACTGCGTCGAATCCGCCGTTCGCAAACAGCCTCATGCCCTCAGTGCTCGACTCAGTAGCTACTACCTCCAGACCGTAGGTCCGCAGGACAGCCGGGGCGTCTTCGACCATTTCAGGTTCGTCTTCGATGAAAAGGACCCTAGGCATTCCGCTCACCGCTCCTTTCGAATGAGCAACATGAATTCGGTGACGTGATCCCGTCTCCCAGGGACCGCGTGGCTCTTCACTCGCACGTCGCCGTACAGATCCGCGAAAGCCTTCACGACTGACAAGCCGATCCCCGTACCTTGCTTGACAAGCCTCTTCGCAGCCCCGGACCTCCAGAACTTCTCGAAGATAAGAGGGATCTCATCTGGGTAAATCGGAAGGCCGAGGCTCACTACCGACACGCTCCACGTGTCCGCCTCGTTGCGGCCATCAATCCGGATCTCGCTTCCGACGGCAGAGTACTTGATTGCATTGTCGAGCAAGTTCAATGCTGTCTGGGTGAATAGACGTTTGTCTATCGGCAACGGCGCCCAGTCTATCAGTGCGGGATCGATGGTGACCCGGAGATGCCTTCGGGAAGCCGAGTCCTCCAGGGAATCTCGGCACTCTCGGAGAACCTCGTAGATGGGCGTGCGTGTCAGCCGATCAACGCGGAACGCCTGCCGCTCAAGCTCCTCCAATGTCCACACGCGCTCGCTCAACATGTGGAGGCGCTTAACTTGAGTCGCGAGCCTCCGCGCCTGGAGGACGAGGTTCTCATGCGTCATCGGAGGGTCCTTCATGGTCATCCGGGCGGCCTTAAATACGATGTTCTGAATGGGGTTTCTGATGTCGTGGGCAACGTCTTCAACGAACGTCGCTTGCTTTCTCGCCGCAAGCGCGAGCTCCTCGACGAACCTAGCGACGTCCGTGACCATGCCAACGGTGAGGAAGATATCTTCTGCAGCCTCCTGATCGATGCGCGAGTAGTCCGCGACGTGGAGACCCGGCTCAGGTTGGCCCATGAACACGAGACGGCCCTCCGAGCCGAAACGTCCTGCTCTCATCACTATTCCACAGAGGGAATGCTCGTCTGAAGATGGAGAAGGCGTGTCAAGACCGAGAGCGTCCGTTAACCCCGGGACAAAGATGTCCGAAAGCCGGTGTGAGTCGGTTATGGCCTCTTGCAGGCGGCCAATGACGCTGGAGTCGGACGAAATGGCTGCTGGCAAGGAGCAACGGACGGTTCCCTCGCTGACGAGGCAAAGCAGCCTAAGGCGTGGGCTGGGATGGCCATTGAACGCCAAGACGCCGGCGTACGTGCATCCGAAGTAGCGAGCAACGAGGCCCAGGGCAGAAGAGACGGACCGCCAGAACTCGGGGATCTGATCGGAACCGCTTGTAAGAACGCCAAGCGACTCGGAGATCTTGGACCGGATCCACGCCACGACTCGTGCCTTCTCGAGCTCGAAGGTGGCGGTCGCCAGATCGGACAGATGCCGGCGGGCGAGGTCAAGAGCGGCCATGATCCGCCTGATGTCGTCGGGCGTCACCTCAATGGTCGGGTCCATTCGACAGGCCAACTTGAGCAGCTCGGCCAGCTTTCCGTGTGGCATGCGTAGGTGGTCCTCCGTTGCGCTCATCCTGCGCAACGACTCCTGCCACGCATCGACCCCGGTGCGCCCGTGCTCAAGTTGCTTGTACACTCCTCCGTGTTCGACGAATTCCAGTGCCCACTGTTCCCCGGGCTTCGGCTTGCGCTGGCCGGTGAAGAGGACTGCGATCACACGACCATCGATGGAGACTGGCACGGCGAAATCGATCAGCCCGTGATCACAGAGATAGGCAATGACACCACCCTCCTGCTCCGCCGTCACGGCGTACCGCCGGTCGCAGCTCTCGCAAAGCTTATCTCCTGCATGGTCAGCGCGTATCTCCCTACAGAAGGGGATCCACTCTGCGCGAGCCCACTGGTTGAGGCTGTAGTTGGCGGACTGCCACTTGTCGACGGCCGAGTGCCACTCCCCAACCGCGGCGAGCACACCCAGGGGGATCGAATGGACTCCAGAGAAGCCCCGTTGATAGATCTTGACTAGCTCGCCGTTCAAGAGTCCCGCCTCAGGGAGCCCGCCGCTCAGCGGAACCAGGGCCGGGATGCGGCGGCCAGCGTATTTTTCAAGCAGATGCTCCACGCTAGTTCTCCCGTCGCTAAGTGCTGCGCGGCCTCGCTCGTGCGGCTTATGTCCGTGATCACGATCGCTACGTGCCGGCGGCGCAGACAAATCAGCACCAGCTTGTTCGAGACATCCCGCAGCTGAGGAGTGCTCGCCCATCGTGGAGGTCGTCGCTCCTCACAGTGGAGCAAGCCCACGGTCCAGTCGCCGTCCCGCGTCGGATCGCCTCGCTCGACTCGGGTCCGTCCGCCTTCCGAGACGTTTAGGCCCAGAAACTGCTCGATGTCGTTCAGGATGTCGGCAACCCGCGTGGCAAGACTGTGCCTGCCGCTCGCGCGGGCCAGCGTGATCGAGGTAAACGGACGCCAATCCTCAAATGAGAGGCCCACGATCACCCTCCTACCGCTCTAACCTGCACTGCGCTCTGATGCCGCGTTCCGCGACCTCAGCGCGCGGCCAAGTGCCACAAGAGCCAGTCGTCATTCCGCACGAACCGCTTGCCTCGGTTGTCCCACTTCTTCGGCAGCCGACGGTCCAGCCGCTCGAGGAACGGCAGCAGGGGGTTCCGAAGTCGATAGCTCGCCTCGTGGACGTCGAGCGGAATCGGCTTCCAGCGGAACCGCTTCATGTACCGCGCGAACCCAAAGCCATCGAAGAAACTCTCCGGACCCACAAGCGGCATGTACCACAAGCTGGGAACCCCAGCCGTGTTCTCCTTGATCGGCACCTGATCGGCAAGGGCGTCCACGAGCCCCAGACCCGTGGCATCCCCCCTGAGGTGCGCGCGCAGGCGGTCAAGCCTCTCGAAACGCACGGGCGGGCTGACGAAGAGCACCGGCTTGCGTTCCTGGCGAGAGACGATGATCTCGTGAGGTGTGCCCACGCTGTAGATGTTGGTGGGGCAGTAGGCAACGGTGAAATCGCTGGTGTCGACCATGCGCAAGTCGATGTGCATGGTCTCCCAGAACCGCCCAGCGCACCACGCGCGTGCCTCGGCGCCCTTGCGGCCTTGCCTGAAGGTCCACCGATCGCGAACGCCCGTCGTATCAACGCCTTCCCGGCCGTACTCGTACATCCCCCGCACCTGCGGCTTGGTCCAAGGGTCGAAAACGGTCACGCCCAGCTCGCGCAGGAAGTCGCCCACCCGGTTCCGCCACCCGAACTTCTGCTCGTTCGCCCGTGAGGCGACGAAATCCATCGGGCCTGAGAGGTACGCTCGTGCGCCTCGCAGCAGGCCTGACGATTGGCGTCGTTTCATTGCCAATCCCTCCTCACTCCGCGTGGCTGCCCCAAGAGGGGGCGGCCCTACCGGGCCCTCCGCGAGCCCTTTCTACGCGTCACGCGAACTCCTGGCGCGGGCCTCATGACCGGCCGGGGCGTCATGCCGGCGGCCTTCGCAACTTCGGCCGCCATGGCCTGGAGGATCCGCGTGCGCGACCTCGCCCGTCCCACGAGGCTGCTCAATTCACCGGACTGTTCGAGCCAGTCAAACATCCGCTGACATGCAACCCGGGTGCTGGTTTCATCGCGGCAGTTGACAAGGACCATGGCCTGCACAAACGTGATCCGATCGACCACCATGAACCCGAACGGCGGCGCCACGATGAACACGTCCGGATGCCCCATGAACGCGATGAGTTGCGGCTCGGTGCACGTCTTGAGGCAGGCGACGATGTGCACAGGGCCGATCAGCGAGGCGTCCGGCGCCACGACTGGCGAGCTGTGGTCGCGCAGGAACGGTCGTCCTACCAGCTCCCGCGCCTCGGCCTGACCGAACCCAGACGGCACGCCGTGAACCAGGACGAGCACGCTCGCGCCGTTGAGCGTCAGGACCGCGCCTGACGCACCTGCGACTGCGGGCTGTCCTCTTTTCACGGTCTCGAGAAAGTTGCCCACCGTTCTCTCCAGCGCAACCCGGCGCTCGGCGTACCCGAGCCGCGCCCAGTCAAGCGGGCTTCCCAAGTAGTACGTGCCCTTGCGGGCCTCCCGGCTCCCCGTTGTCGCGAGTTCTGTGATCGCCTTGGCCACGGCCAACCGAACCTGACCTTGAAGCGACGCACGGTCCGTTGCACCTCCGCGAAACAGGCCGACCCGCTCCAGGTACTGCTTGAACGCCCGATTGGCCGCCGTGCTCTCCGCAACCTCCGCCGGATCGATCAGACCCAGGTCCCAGTTCGTGGGGAAGTCCAGCCAGATCAGCCGCAGCTTCGCGGGTGCGCGCGACCAGACGCGCTCGAGCTCGCCATGGCAGATGCCAACCCCGTCCGCCTCCTTCGTCCACCCGGCTCGGCCGTTGTAGATCGACACGACGATGTCGGCGCGGTCGATCTGATGCAGACACTGGTCCCAGGTGTCTCCGGTGCCATCCTCCGCCCCTGCCTCCTCGTTGATCCACACCTCGACGAGCTGATGCCCGCAGAACCGTTCCTGCTCGAGTTCCTCCTTCAGGCCACGCCGGACCGCCTCGAGCGCAACCGCTCCTGCGCCGTCAGGTATCAGATCACGATTCCGGCTCGAGAGCATCACGCGCAGCGTCCGGATCGGCGCTCCCATCGGTCATTTCCTTCGGGCTCACGAGCCCACCAGATTCACGCGGCTCTTGAACTGGGGCGTCCCCCGCCTGTAGGCGGTTCTGGCCCACCGGGCGTCGGGCTGCAGGCGATACGTGTCATCCTGCTTGTGCTTCCATCGATTCCACGCCGCCCGGGCGCGATAGTGTTCATACAGCCGCATCAGTTCGGCTAGGTAGATGCCAGCGAGGCGCGGGCACTTCGTGATCTCCAACAGGTTCTCGTCGTTTCGGTGCAACGCGTTCTCACTCATGTTCGCCGAGCCCGTGAAGATGGTCGGCGTGTCGGTCTCCGCGTCGATGACGACGAACTTGTGATGAATGTAGACCGGGAACTCCGCCTTCTCACCCGGCAGCGACGCGACCTCCCACCAAAAGAGGCCAGGCTCGCCGCCCCGCGGGTACAGGTCGTGTGCGAACACGTCCCGGTTGTTCCGCGAGCGGTGGTACAGCTCAATCCGGGCCTGCGCTGCCGCGTCGCCCGTCCCCTCACCAGGCTCCGTCGTGCTGAGTTTGTTGATCAGCCCGAACATCATCAGCCCCCGATCCCCCGCCGCGAAGATGGCGTCCCGCAGCGCCCGATCGGTGGGGCTGAACAAGCAGAACAGTACCGACTTCCGCGCCGCTTTCACCGCTTGGACGACCGTGTCGACCGACACACGCGACGCATTGGGCTCCGGCGAGAAGAAGACACGGATGTGGGCATCACCGACCTGGATACGCCTCGACCACCCCGCGGCTGCGGCGGTCTTGGCAACGGTCGGGTCGTCTTGAAGCAGCTGCTTGCGCGCCTGGTACAGCGCGGCCAGCTCCCGGGACTCGAAGGTGTGCAGCAGGTTGGCCTGAGTCGCGAGTCCCCCAGTCGTGAAGTTGGCCGACCCCATCAGAACGGCCACGGGTATCCCGCCATCGACCTTCACCAGGAACTTGTTATGCATGATGGCGGCCCGTGTGCGCGGTAGGAACTCGACCTGGTCTTTCAGGCGCGCGACCACCTGCCGGTTCGTGTCGTCTTTCTTCGTATGGTTGTAGACGACCGAGGCGCCGCCTGCGAAGCGCGTGAGCGCGGGGACGACCCATTCTTCGTCCGTGAGGTGGTAGATCGCCCCCTCCACCTCCCGCGCATCCCCGAGGAACGCCGGGATGACCGCCTCAAGGCCGTTGGCCAGCCACGTCAGTGCCGCCGTGAGTTTCGCCCCACGCGGCTTTGTCCCGAACTTCTTGGAGAACGCCTGCGAGCTGACCACCGCGCGGTTGAAGTAGGTGCCAATGGCCCCCTCGACCGGCTGTGGGACCGTCACCGGCAGCGTGGCGGTGGCCTCCTCCACCAGGACCGGCGCGTCCCGCGTCCCGCAGACGGGGAGAGCCCGGTACGTCAAGGTCTTCCCGCGATCCTCATCGTCAATCCGCGCGTCCCACCACAGAAACTTCTGAATCGGGCAGGTCCGGCTCGGGAAGTCCCGCCCACCGGCCGCGGGACCATCAAACCCAATCCGGTTCGGCAACCAGCTCATGGCCTCGCCCCCGAACCCCGGCGTCCGCGAGACGGCAAACCCTAGGAAGTCGCTGCGGGCGCCCCCGTCGGGCCAGTCGAAGGCAAGCAACACGAGCGTCGGGGAAACGTACGCCTTCATCCGGACGGTCGACATGTGTTACCTCCTGACCCGCTGCCGCGCGCGGTCGCGCGGGTCCCCGCGCTCGAACGCGCGCACCAGCTTCTCCACAAGCGGACGCTTGATCGTTTGGTCGGGCTGGCCGTGGACGAGGACCGTGCGCACGCCCGTTCGGTGCCGGGCCGCCCCACCGAAGCAAATGAGGTCCACCTTGCACGCCAGGAGCGGCGCCACCTCGCGCAGGCTGATCGACCCGGCCACCCAGTACTCGAGGCCACGCGCGTGCGCGAGCCGCATCAGACGCGTCGTGTCCTCGTACGAATAGAAATCGACGTACCGCCGGCCCGTGCGCTTCTCAAACGTGTCGATCAGGACTCCCTGCCATCCGCCGCGCGCGGTCAACTCGATGGCTTTCTGGCCGATCTCCGCGGGGCGCTCGCCGCGTGAGTCGATGCCGATCTCCGGAAAGAAGACGCTGACCAGCGGGTAACGCTGGGTGCGATTGAGCGGCCAGACCAAGACGCCCTGTCGGACCGCTTGGTCTACTTCGGCACGCACCCGCACCATCTGCCGCACGACCTCCTCGCTTCGCAGGTCGCGCTTGAACTCGTCCATGTGCGCGAAGCCGACCTTGACGATGTCCGCTCCGGCCTGAAGCGCCGCAATCACCTTCGAGGCGGTCAGGGCGGCCGTGGAGCGGGTATCAAGGGCGCCGCTCGCCGGGTCGCGGACGAGCTGTGGTGTCTCCGACACGTTGGTCGAAATGTAGACGTACTCCCCGATGGCCCGGCGGACGTTCACGATCTCGGTGATGCTCGCGGGTCCGAGCGCCTGCTCCATGTGTTCCACGTCCACCACGACGCGATCGAAGGCCACCAAGCCGGGAATCTCCTGGCCCTCGTACCCGCTGATGAGGCACAGCGCGTTGACGGCTCGAGGGGCTCGCGCGCCGGTGGCCGCGCTCAGCCTGAACCCGTCCTGGTGGTGCGGCGCCTGCTTCAGGCGCCCCAGCGCCTCAAGGCGCATCTTGAGCAGCGTCCTGGCGTGCGCGTCGAGGAGCGGCTCCGCCTTCTTCAGGGTCGTCCAGGTCCTCCGCCGGCGGGCCAGGCGCTGGATGTCACGGATGACCTCGCTGCCCTGGCGAACCGCCTTCCAGGCCGCCTTCCGGCTGTCCCTGTGGTCTCCGAGGGCGCGGATCGCCTCGATGTCTGCTACCGACCTCGTGACAAGAGGGTGGGGCATGGTGCGTCCTCTCTTCCTGTCGGCACGTGTTCACCGGCCGAACGCCTCGAAATCGCGCCGCACAGCTGATACGGGGCTCCAGCATTGAATCCGGCGTTCGAACATGTAGTAGACCGGCGCACGGTCCCACAAGAGCCCACCGGCGGCCTCGAATGACTTCGCGGGCTCGGCAGCGAGCAGCAACGCCTCGCTATCGGCCGGGATGGGCAGTGGCGCTGTGTCCCAGAGCGCGGACTCCCGCGCCGTGAACCCGGCCGCGACTAACGCACAGAGCTGCTTCGGGTGCCCGTACTGCCGGCGGCCCCGCGCCACCGTGGGCGCAAAACGGTCTCCCAACGCCGCTGCAAGCGCGACGTAGGCGCGCAGCACGGACGACCCAATCCGGCAGGATGCCCGGATGTCCCGCAGGGTGCACCAGTGTTCCCAGACCTTGCCGCCTTCTGTGGTGCTTTTGCCCGGATGGTCGAACGCTTGCCGCTGCCATCCATTGAACCGGCTCGGTGGATCACTTACGTTGCGGGCGGAAATGCGGCCCACCGACTGCCCCTCGACGAACCCGAGCAGCGCCGATCCCGCGAGCGCAGCGCGGGCGGCTGGTGTCGCAAGTGGGATCGTCTCCACACGATGGTCGGTTTCCGCCGTCACGGTGGCGACATATGCGTCGAGGGCCGGCTCGTGCGAGATCTCCAGCCACAGCAGACGGCCGTCGGCCGCGCGCCGCACGCCGCTGGCTGCTAAGAGGTGACAACCGACATGCCACGCTCCATTGTCGAAATCGCCCTCGTTCCCGGGCCCGAGATCCTCGCCGTCAATGAGCGACCGGTCGAGCCAGAGGCGCCGCAACGCCTCGCCATTCGCCGTGCCGTCGGTGAGATCACCCGTGGGCCCTGTCTCCAACGCGAAGGTCCCTCGCACCATGGCCTCGTACCTCCTCGTACGGCCTGTCCCTACCCCCGCGGACGTAGCATGTCCACGTAGTCGAGGGCAGCAGCGGAGTAGGCCTCCTTGCCGGCTTGGAAGTCCTCCAACTTGGCGTCCGCCTGCGCGATCGCTTGCCTCAGCCCCCTCGCCAGGCAACATATCAACGTCATTTGGAACTGCGTCGCTGCCCGTTCCTGCTGTTTCTGTCGTTCGATTCGGAGCCGTTCGTCCTCGAGGTCGTACACGACCACGGACGCCCTCCCGAGTTCGCTTCCCTCCACGGCCGCGACGAGTCCAAACTCCCCGAACCGCAAGTGCTGCCGCGGTTCGTCCCGGTACGGATGGAGCAGCAACGGACCCTCCAGGCGGTCAAGCTCGTCGGGATCCAGGTAGTAGTACTCCGGCCACGTCACGCTCGCCCGGCCCCGCGCCCCCAGGTCGCGCGCCTCCTGGGCTGTGAGCCGTTTCAGCAGAACGTGGCTGCGGCCCGCCGTCACCGGAAACTGATCACGCTTCCCTCGCCGCGTGTTGCAGGCTTCGCACGAAGGCAACAGGTTCTTCCAGTGGTACGCGAGCCAGAAGTACCCCGGATGATCCACCTCGGCGTCGCGTGGATCACGGGCCTTGATGAGGACCGATCGCCCCGTGGCCTGATCCTTCACCGCCACCCGTCCTTTGGGTCGAAAGTGCTCGGCATGGCCGGAGAAGCGAACGATCTTCGACTCGCAGTACGCGCACTTGTCGTAGAACACGTGCGCCAGTAACCACTCCTTGAGCCGTCCCCAGACTGCCGAGTCGAACGACGGGTCCTCGCCGCGCTCCCACGCGCCGATCGCCCTCATCGTCGCTGCCTCCGCGTCGGCGGCCCATGCGTCCCACCACCCGCGCGCGTCGCCCGACAGTGCCGCTGGGTCGAACGTCACATGCCTCATGACTTGGCCACCGATCCGGCCGTCACCTCCTCGATGAGCTGCCGGGCCTTCGCGAGGAGGGCCCGCTGGCCGTCCGGTTGTTTCTCCCCGAGCTGGTCCGCGATCACGGCCTGCACGAGCGCTTGCGCCCGCCGTTCCGCGGGCGTTTCGAGCGAGAGGGGAATCCGAAATCTGAGCACCTGACTCAACTCGACGAACTCCCGCTCTTCGTCCGCTGTGCGCTTCGTCTTGGCCAGCAGGTGTTTGTAGTCCTCCATGCGTTTCTGGGTTTCCATGTCGAGCGTGGTCCGCATCCCAAACAAGTGGCTCGTCAAGATCTGGTCCGCCCTTCCCATGGTCATCTCGGAGGTCACCGGCACGCGCACGACCGCGCCTTGGTCGTCGCGACGGAGCCGAACCACTTGATCCGGCGTCATCCCTCCCACCACGAGCGGCGAATGGGTCGTCGCGATGAACTGCACGCGCGGGAAGATCTCCCGCAGCTGGCCGACCACCGCCTGCTGCCACTCCGGATGCATGTGCGCGTCAATCTCGTCGACGAGGACCAGGGCGTACTGCCCCGTGGGATCGGCGGTTTCGCCGTACACCTCGTAGAGACGCCGCAGCAGCACGCCGACCCACGCGACAAGCGACGTCATGCCCTGACTGACGATCTCGATCGGCACCTCGCCATCGTCGGTGATGACCGTGACCTCGTGCGTATCCGGATTGACATGCCCGAACTCGAGGCGGAGGCCGGGGGTCACGCGGTTGACGACATCAAAGAACCGGTGCAGGAGCTGGCCGTACCGCGGATCGGCACTTGCGTGCGACGCCTCGTAGTTGATGCGGGCGTCGAGGTTGACCAGCCACTGCTTCAGGCTGTCGAGCCGAGGGTCAGGTGCTCCCGTGATCAATGGGAGCACGTCGTCGGCACCCGGGCGCCGGCGCCCCTCAGTCGTCGGGCCCTTCGGGCGATCCCAACTCACGCTGCGCAGCGGCGGGAACCCGAGCACCAGCCAGCCCTCCAACTCAAGGGGCCGCGCCGGCACCACCGTGACGCTCGCGCCTCCGTCGCTTGTGCGTTTGATCTCCGCGCGGTACGTCGAGTCGGCAGTCTCCAGGACCACCGTGGCACTGGGCTCGCCCGCCCTGATCAACCGCCCGGCGTAGGCCTCCGCGTCGCGCCCGCACACCGCCAGCGCAATCGCACGCAGGATGTTGGACTTGCCGACGCCGTTATCGCCAAGCAGAACGGTCCAGCCCGGCGTCAGGTCGAGCGCGAAGTCGGTGAACGGACCAATGTTGTGAAGTTGAAGGCGGCGCACCGGCCGAGGACCACCCGCCTCCTCGTCGACGTGCACGCTGGTCGGCGCCTCCTCCTGTGTCTCTCCGCGGACCGCGCGCACCAAAGCCCCCAAGAACGCCGCGAGTTCCGGATGCCTGTCTGTCGGGGAATACGGAAGGACCTCAATCCCGAACCGCCGCTGCAAGAGCTCCGCACGCGCCTGCCAGGCGGTCCCCGTCACGGCAACCACCGCGTAGTGCGGGCGCGTCAGGTGCTCCTTCGGTGTGAGGGTGTTCAGATAGGTCTCGATGCCCTCGAGGCTCGTACCCAGGAACAGCAACGTCCGGCCGACAAACACCCCTTCCATGAAGGACGCGAATGGCTGATTCTTCGCGAGGAGTTCGGCAAACGCCGCAGGGGCAGCGACCACGGTCTCCGGTCGTTCAAGGGTGCCGTAGAGCTTCAGGAGGAAGAAGGTCCGCTTGGCCAGCGCCTCGAACAGCGCCTCCGCATCCCTCGGCGTGTGTACCGCCGCAGTTCGCTCCGCAAACGTGCGTTCCAGCAGACCGTCGAAGTTCGTGGTCACGGCCCCACAGAGACGAAGATCGCGCAGGCACCGATGCGCGACCGTGGGCGGTGCGGCCGGCGCCAGGAAGACCGATCGGAGATACTCGAGGAACTCGTCCGGCTTCGCCCTGAACGCGTTCACGAGAGAGTCGGCGACAGGGTCGGTGACACCCTCCTGCAAGCCCGACCGCAGTGACGCTGCGGTGTCCTCGGTGAGCACTCTGACTTGGATCGCCCGTTCGAGCAGGCCCTCAAGGAACGGCCGCCACGTGGGAAGCCCCGCCTGGGCGCTAAGCCCGGCGCCCGCGTAGAGCACACACTCTCCACGCCGGCATGCGCTTACAAGCTTCTCGGGAGGGGATGGCACGTCCCAATGGACCGCTGCGGGCTCAGGAGCAAGACTCGCAAGGCTGGCACTGGGCGCAGTGGCACGTTCGACCTGGCCGCGCGCCGCACGTCGCCGGCGCACGAGGTGGATGCTGACGAACCCGACCGCGGCCACAAAGCCCAGCGCCAGCGACACGAGGCCGGCAACGGTGAGCTCGGAGGCGCTGCCGAGCGTCCAGGCCGTCAGCCCCTCGTCCGTTACCGAAACGACGCGCGACTGCCAGGTGAGGAGGGAGTCGGTGCCAACGACCTGTGGCACGAGTTCTTGACTTGGGCGCCCTGGCTCCAACAGGTGTAATCCCCGGAAGTCGCCTCCGACCACAACGCCAGCGTCCCCGTAGAAGGCGAGGGCACCGACCGCGCCCGGCGCGTCCACCATGGCGCGGGGACCAGCAGTCTCTGGGTCCAGTGGTAGCCACTGCACGGTCGCGCTTCGCGTGCCCACGGCGAGACGGTCTGGCAGACTCACGGCGTAGCTGAGCGCATCTGCTGGGAGCCGCCGTTGCCACGACCGCACGGCCGGGGTATGGCGGGTATCCACCACGAGCAGCGCGGCCGTGGGGGAGCGTGCCGTGAGGAACGGACCCACCGGTCGCAACTCCCAGGTGCCGGAGTGTCCGTTCTTCCACAAGGAGTCGCCCGTCTCCAGCCGATGGATCTCGAGCCAGCCATCACCCTGGCCCACCGCCAGCAGGCCGTCGCCGAATGCCACCACATGCACGACGCCGCCCTTCCCAGACACCCGCCAACGCGGCCCACTCGCGACGCGCGGAGCAGACCGGCGGAGCACGTAGACGCCGTCCTGCCAGACCCAGATGATCGTCGCCCCGTCGGCCGTCACCGCGACATGGAGGCCTGTGGGGTCCTTGGCTGGCGACGTCGGCCTTCCAGCTTCAACCTTCGCGGGCACCCGCTGGTCAGCCGAGGGCCTGCCAGCGACATCGAGCCGCCGCACTGGCGGCCGTTGGGAGTCTGCGAGTGGGGGAGTGGGCACGCTCGCGCGTCCGATCGCGCGAGCGCTGGGAGGCTGATTCCCCAACGTGAGCGCTTCTAAGTCGATGGTCTCCCGTTTGGAGACCGCTGGCTCAGACCATGCCTCAACCGAGACCCTCCACCCGACAAACCGCACGGTCAGGAGGACATCGTTGTGCACCCAACAGGCAGCCGGGCGTTCCCCGGACAGTTGAGACGACTCGACAACCCGCGTGACCGGTGTGACACCCCACCGCACGAACGCGAGAGCGCACCCGGCCACAACTAGCAGGGTCAGAACTGTTGGGATAGTCCCCACCCGAGGCCGTTCCACGGGCTTCACGCGTGTCACTCCGGCGCGGCGCTGGCGACGAGACAGTGACCGAGGAAGCGCGACCGGGTCGCCACGTGCTCGATGCCTTTCAAGTACTGGTACCGGGATTCGCGGCGAAACATAACAGCCGATCGAAAATTAAGTGCGCAGGCACCCGCCGGGCGGGTCCCCAAGGTGATCGGTGATGTGTGTTTCGCTGTTCTTTCGCGGGATGGAGACAGTTCTGCTGACTTTATTTTCCCGGCCCTGTTGCGTTCCGCGGTTTTCAACGGTACCTATAGTGAAGGGGAGCCCCGGGCGCTGCGCCCATCTGATGCCTGACGCCGCCGAGCTCTTTCGTCGGTACCATTTACCCGTCTACCGGTACTTCCTGCGCGCCGTCGGCGAGGTCGCAGAGGCCGAGGATCTGACCCAGGAGGTGTTCCTCCGCATAGTGCGTGGCATGGGGCAGTACTCCGCGCGAGGTCGTGAGGAGTCCTGGGTGTTCACGATCGCGCGGGCGGTGCAGGCCGAACACGGACGCGCGGCACGTGAACCGTACCGGCTTTGTGAGAGGGCCCATTCGGAGAGAGGATGGACCCTA
>JAEAME010000245.1_pt1 | contig 67861 bp, 60 predicted proteins | sample 8958731 | NCBI WGS metagenome assembly JAEAME01 (sample SAMN16933194, study PRJNA681113) | bioreactor sludge metagenome | isolation source: anerobic bioreactor sludge (Control) | place: India:Bengaluru | collected 2018-10-24
CCGGCCTCTACTACGCGCCCGGATCCCTGAAGGCCCGCAACTGCGTGGAGGGTCTGGAAGCCCTATACCGGTTCTGCCAGCGCCACGGGATTCCCAACGAGCGCTGCGGCAAGCTGGTCGTCGCGGTTGCGCCGGAGGAGTTCGCGGCGCTCGAGGAGTTGGAGCGCCGCGGGCACGCCAACGGCCTGCAGGGGCTCAGGCGCCTGCGGGCGGAGGAACTGCGCGAGCACGAGCCGTCGGTGGCCGGCCTCGCGGGACTGTTCGTGCCCGACACCGGCATTGTCGACTACGCCAAGGTCACCGAGACCTTCGCGGGGCTTGTGGAGGCCTCGGGCAACGAGGTGCGGACGGGAGCGCCGGTCCAGGCCGTTCGGCGCGATCCGGGCGGCCTCGTGCTTCAGACGCCGGCGGGCGAGGTGCGCTGCCGCGCCCTGGTCAACTGCGCCGGCCTGCACTCGGATCGGGTCGCCCGGCTGTGCGGCATCGATCCCGGTGTGATCATCGTCCCGTTCCGGGGGGAGTACTACGATCTCGTTCCCGCGCGGCAGCATCTGGTCCGGAACCTGATCTACCCGGTGCCCGACGCCCGGTTCCCCTTTCTCGGCGTGCACTTCACCCGGATGATCCAGGGAGGCGTTGAGGCCGGCCCCAATGCGGTGCTGGCGTTCAAGCGCGAGGGATACCGCCGCACGAGCTTTTCGCCCGCCGACGTGGCCGAGCTGATGCGGTACCCCGGCTTCTGGCGGATGGCGGCGCGCCACTGGCGGACGGGGGTGGGCGAGATGTACCGGTCCTGGAGCACCCGCGCGTTCGTCCGCACGCTGCAGCGCCTGATCCCGGAGGTGACGCCGTCCGACGTTCGGCGGGGCGGGGCCGGCGTCCGCGCTCAGGCGCTCGAGCCCGGCGGCCGGCTCGTCGATGACTTCCGCGTCGTCGAATCCGGCCAGATGATCCACGTGCTGAACGCCCCGTCTCCCGCGGCGACGGCATCGATCAGCATCGGGCAGACGATTGCCGAGATGGCGATGAGGAACTTCGGCCTCGACGGCAAGGCACGAGGCTGAGCGCCGGCCGTGGCGGCAGGGCGGAGGCGGCCGTGGAGGATCCGCTGGCGTCCTCCTCGGAATCCCCGTAGACTGTGTCAGAGCCCTGGGCAGCCCACAATCCAACCTCCGCTTCTGGAAGGGGAGTCCATGCCTGAGACCGCAACGCTTGTGCTGAACGGCACGTCCCATCACCTGCCCGTCGTGGTCGGCACGGAGAACGAGCGCGGCATCGACATCTCAAAGCTCAGGGCTGAGACGGGGTTCATCACCCTCGATGACGGCTACGGCAACACCGGCTCGTGCAGGTCGGCGATCACCTTCATCGACGGCGAGAAGGGGATCCTCCGATATCGCGGGATTCCGATCGAGCAGCTGGCGCAGAAGAGCACGTTTCTCGAGACGGCCTGGCTCATCATCTACGGCGAGCTGCCGACGGCGGCGCAGCTGGCGCACTGGGAGAACCTGATCCTGCGCGAGGAGATGCTGCACGAGGGGCTCTACAAGCACTTCGACGGCTTCCCGTCGATGGGCCACCCGATGGGCATCCTCTCCGCCATGATCAACGCTGCAAGTTGCTACAACCCGGCGATCATGGAAATGGAGAGCCCGGAGACGTTCGAGAACGCCGCGGCCCGGCTCATCAGCAAGGTCCGCACGATTGCGGCGGCGAGCTACAAAGCGTCGATCGGGGAGCCGATTGTCTACCCGAAGCCGCGTTTCTCGTACTGCGCGAACTTCCTGCACATGATGTTCTCGGTGCCGTACGGCGAGCACGAGCCGGATCCCGACGTCGTGAGGGCGCTGGACGTGATCCTGCTCCTGCACGCGGATCACGAGCAGAACTGCTCGACGAGCACGGTCCGGATGGTCGCCTCGAGCGGTGCGAACCTCTTCGCGAGCTGCTCGGCGGGCGTCTGCGCGCTGTGGGGGCCTCTGCACGGCGGGGCGAACGCGGCCGTGATCGAGATGCTGCAGTTCATCCACGACAACAAGATCGACCTCAGGGAGTACATCGCGCGCGTCAAGGACCGGAGCTCGCGCGTCAAGCTGATGGGCTTCGGCCATCGCGTCTACAAGAACTACGATCCGCGGGCCAAGATCATCAAGGCGGCGGCCGACACGGTCCTCGCCAAGCTGAAGAAACACGACCCGCTGCTGGAGATCGCCCGGCGGCTCGAGGAGGTCGCGCTCAGCGACGCCTACTTCAAGGACCGCAGTCTGTACCCGAACGTCGATTTCTACTCCGGGATCATCATGCGCGCCATGGGCATCCCGCTGAACATGTTCACGGTGATGTTCGCGATCGGGCGTTTGCCGGGCTGGATTGCGAACTGGAAGGAAGTCCGCGAGGGCGACAGCCGGATCTACCGTCCGAGGCAGGTCTACACCGGCTCGACCCTACGCGACTACGTGCCGGTCGATCAACGTGCGACGGAGCTGGTCTCGGCGGCGCCGCCGGGCGTGGCCCAGCAGCCGACGCTGTAGCGCGGAGAGGGCGTCACCGCCCGCCGGGAGAGACGGCGCAGCATGGATCTGCTCGAGATCCTGATGATTGCGGTGGGGCTGTCGATGGACGCCTTCGCGGTGTCCCTCGCGGTGGCCGCCGCCGGCCGCGCAGCGGGCGGGCGAGCCGCGTTCCGCCTGTCGTTTCACTTCGGCCTGTTCCAGTTCCTGATGCCGGTCGTCGGCTGGCACGCCGGCGTGCGTGTCGCCCCGCTGGTCTCGTGGTTCGACCACTGGATTGCCCTGGTGCTGCTGCTGATCGTGGGCGGGCGGATGATCCGGGCCGGCGTCCGGACGGAGGCGACGAGGTTCCCGCGGGACCCGACGCGGGGGTGGACGCTGGTCATGCTGGCCGTCGCGACGAGCATCGATGCGCTGGCGGTCGGCCTGAGCCTGGCCATGCTCTCGGGCCGGATCTGGTACCCGGCGCTCGTCATCGGGGTTGTCACGGGGTCGCTGGTGCTGGCGGGCGTGCGGATCGGTAACCGGTTCGGCGTCCGCCTCGGCAAGCGGATGGAGGTTGCCGGCGGCGTCATCCTGATCGCCGTCGGGCTGCGGATCCTCTACACCCACCTCACCGGCCAGCCCTGAGCGCGCGCTCGAGACGAGCCTGTCGGCGGCCTCAGAACGGGGAGAACCCGCCCCGATCCCAGAAGTCGGACCGGACGGTCTCGTGCAGCCCCTGCAGCGCGCTCAGGTGCTGCTGTTCCCAGTCCGCCAGGAACCGGTAGAACTGCCGCACCTGCGGCTCGGTGGCCTCTGTGGCCGCTTTCGAGAAGTAGGCGACCGCGTTTTTCTCGAGAGTCATGCCGACCGACAGCGCGGCCATCTCGAAGGCCGCCCCTTCCGCCTGATCGCGAAACCGGCTCGTGAACACCGTGTCGGAGAGCGCCCGCAGATCGGGCGTTGCGAGCGACATCGCAAACGCGCCGGCGCCGCGCTGGTCGTAGTTCTTCATGACACTGCGGAGAAAGGCCTGGTGCTGGATCTCGTCCTGCGCCAACCTGCCGAAGAGCTCCTGCACCGCAGGCTTCGCGGCCCGTTCGGCGGTCATTGAGTAGAACGTGTACCCGTCCACCTCGATCTGGTAGGCCTGTCGCAGGATCTGCGTGATCTGGTCGCTGGCGTCCATGGCGTGCGCCTCCCTGGAGACGCAGCGCCGGGCCCGCGGCCGACCGGCGGCATCTCCGCCCTCATCATACCTGATGCGCGCCGCGCGGGGCGTCCGCGTGTCCGGCCATGTCCGCGCCGGCCATCGAGCGGATGCTTCGGCTGCGGCTTGCCACAGACCGGCTCGATCCTTGACAACGTCTCCCCGGCGGGCGAGACTGATTGCGTCATCGGCGGCCTTTGACACTCCCGCCCGCGCCGCTCGTCGTTCAGGATTCCGATGGAGCAGTCTTGCGTCAGCACAACGGCCGGTGGTTCCGGGCTTCGAGGGCAGAGTCTGCGGCATCTCCCGAGGAGGGACGAAGGTGACGACGCTGCGTGATGTGCATGAGCTGGCGCGCCGGGGGGCGCGGCGTTCGATTGCCGTCGCCTGGCCGCACGACGAGGACGTGCTGGTGTCGCTGGCGAGGGCGGCGCGCGAGGGGCTGGCGCAACCGCTGCTCGTCGGGCGGCGGTCGGCCATCGAGGCGGCTCGGGCGCGAGCCGACCTCGGCAGCTTCGAGGCGGGCATCGTCGAGTGCGAGACGGAGGCCAGCGCCGTCGAGATGGCGGTGAGGAAGGTCGCCGGCGGGGAGGCCCAGATGCTGATGAAGGGCCTCGTGCCGACGTCGGTGTTCCTCAGGGGCGTCTTGAACAAGGAGTGGGGGTTGCGCCAGCGGCCGCTGCTCAGTCACGTCGCCGTCTTCGAGTTCGCCGACCCGGCCAGGCTCGTGCTGCTGACCGACGTGGCCGTGAACATTGCGCCCGACCTCGCGCAGAAAGCGCAGATCCTCGAGAACGCCGTCGACCTGGCGCACCGTTTGGGCGTCGAGCGGCCGAAGATCGCCGCCCTCGCGGCCGTCGAGACGGTCTCCGCCGACATGCCGGCGACGATCGAGGCTGCCGCGCTCGCGAAGATGGCCGACCGGGGGCAGATCAAGGGATGCGTCATCGACGGCCCGCTGGCGCTGGACAACGCGCTGCTCGCCGAAGCGGCCCGCCACAAGCGCATCACGAGCGCGGTGGCGGGGTGCGCGGACATCCTGCTGGCGCCCGATATCGAGGCCGGTAATGTGCTGTACAAGGCGTTGTCGCTTGTCGCCAGGCTCCCAGTGGCCGCGGTGATCGTGGGGGCGAGCGCGCCGGTCGTGCTCACGTCGCGGGCGGATTCCGACGAGACCAAGTTCCACTCGATCGCGCTGGCCGCCGCCGTGTCGTAAGCGCGGGCCGGGGCGCCTCCGGCCGCGTGTGGTTTACGCGCGCTCGACCGGACCGCCACGGCGCGACGCCACCGAGCGCGTCGGGAAGGGGAGGAGAGGGCGGTCGGCGTTCATGACCGAGCTTCGCCGTCTCACCGTCGTCAGCGGGGCGTTCGGCACGGGCAAGACCGAGGTTGCCATCAACCTCGCGATCCGCCTGCGCGAGCTGGGGCACCCGCAGGTGACGCTGGTGGACCTCGACATCGTGAACCTGTACTTTCGATCGCGCCAGAAGGCGTACGAGCTCGAACGCCAGGGCATCCGCGTGGTCTCCAGCATCGTGGGCATGGAGAACGCCGATCTGCCGGCGCTCTCGCCGGAGATCTACGCCAGCTTCGATCGGACGGATGGCCCCGTTGTCTTCGACCTCGGGGGCAGCGAGCTCGGCGCGACCGTGGTGTCGTACTATCACGAGGGTTTCTCGCGGGAGGCCTGCGATCACCTGCTCGTGGTCAACCCCTTCCGCCCCTTCAACGACACGCCGGAGGCGACAATCGAGATGGCCGAGCGGATAGCGGCGCGCTCGCGACTGCCCATCACGGGCATGATCGCCAACCCGCACCTGCTCGACCAGACGACGCCCGAGCTTGTGCTCGACGGGCTTGCCCGCGTGCGGCGCATCACGCGGTTCCCCCTTGTGGCGCTCGCCGTGATGGACCGGTTCTATGCGCCCGAGGCGTTTGCCGCAGCCGATGTGCCGATCCTGCTCATCCGCAAGCAGATGAACCAGCCGTGGGAGGCCGGAGGTATCATGATGGCCGGCAGGAGGATTCAGGATGCCCATGATCGTCGTCGATGAGGAGCGGTGCAAAGGGTGCGGGCTCTGCGTGCGTGTGTGCCCCACCGACGTCATCCGGATGGCGTCGCACCTGAACACGAAGGGGTACTACCCGGCGGAGTACACCGGCGGCAAGTGCACGGCCTGCAAGGCCTGCGGGCTGATCTGCCCGGACATCGCGATCGACATCTTCAAGTGAGCGGGGACCGACAACCATGAAGGTACTGATGAAGGGGAACGAGGCGATCGGGGAGGCCGCGATTCGCGCCGGCTGCACGCTCTACTTCGGGTACCCGATCACGCCTCAGAACGAGATTCCGGAGTACATGTCCCGCCGCCTGCCGACGGTTCCCGGCGGAGCGTACATCCAGGCCGAAACCGAGGTCTCGGCCATCAACATGGTCTACGGCGCTGCGGCCTCCGGCCGCCGCGCGTTCACGAGCTCCTCGTCGCCGGGCATCAGCCTGATGATGGAGGGCCTGTCGTACATCGCAGGCGCCGAGCTGCCCTGTCTGGTCGTCAACATGATGCGGGGCGGCCCTGGGCTCGGCAACATCAATCCCGAGCAGGCCGACTACTTCCAGGCGGTCAAAGGCGGCGGCCACGGGAGCTACCGGCTGATCGTGCTGGCGCCCTGGTCGGTCCAGGAGATGGCCGATTTGACCGTCCTGGGCCTCGACCTGGCCGACAAGTACCGCAACCCCGTGATGCTCGTCGCCGAGGGCAACCTCGGGCAGATGATGGAGCCCGTGGAGTTCCAGCCGAGCTACCCGCAGGCGATCGACAAGTCGAGCTGGGCGCTGACGGGCGCGAAAGACCGGCCGGGGCACCTGATCACGTCGATCTACCTCGAAGCCGACGAGATGGAGGCGTACATCCACAAACTCTTCGACAAGTACGCCGAGGTCGAGCGGTCGGAGGTGCGCTACGGCGAGTACCAGGCCGAGGACGCGGACGTCTTCATCGTGGCCTACGGCATCGTGTCCCGCGTCTCGAGCCTCGTGGTTGAGACGCTGCGCGAGGCCGGCGTCAAAGCGGGCCTGATCCGCCCGATCACGCTCTGGCCGTTCCCCTCCGAGATCATCCACCGGCGGGCCGGGCAGGCGAAGTTCTTCCTCGCCTGCGAGATGTCGATGGGGCAGATGGTCGAGGATGTGCGGCTCGCGGTGAACGGTGTCTGCCCGGTTTACTTCTACGGCCGCTCCGGCGGCAACGTGCCGAACCCGGCGGACATCATCGCCGAGGTCCGGAAGCACCTGTGAGGGCGCTCATGCAGAAGGTTTTCGAACGGCCCAAGTCGCTCAACGCGCGACCGTTTCACTACTGCCCCGGCTGCGGCCACGGCATCGTCCACCGGATGCTGGCGGAGGCCATCGACGAACTGTCGCTGCAGGCACGCACGATCCTGATCTCGCCGGTCGGCTGCTCGGTGTTCGCGTACTGGTACTTCGAGACCGACAACATCCAGGCGTCACACGGCCGGGCGCCCGCGGTGGGCACGGGCCTCAAACGCGCGAATCCCGGGTCGATCGTGGTGGCCTATCAGGGTGACGGGGATCTGGCGTCGTCCGGCACCGCCGAGATCATCCACGCGGCCGCACGCGGCGAGAACTTCACGGTGGTGTTTATCAACAACGCGATCTACGGCATGACGGGAGGCCAGATGGCGCCCACGACGCTCGTCGGGCAGCCGAGCTCGACCTCGCCGTATGGGCGCGACCCCGCGTTCGCCGGCTATCCGATCCGTGTCAGCGAGATGCTGGCGACGCTGAAGGCGCCCCGGTACATCGAACGGACCGCGCTGCACAACGTCGCCAACCTGATGCGAACGAAACGCGCCATCAAGAAGGCCCTCGACCTGCAGGCCAAGGGCGAGGGGTTCACCTTCGTCGAGGTGTTGTCGATGTGCCCCACCCAGTGGGGCGTCGAACCGACCGAATCGCTCGGGTGGCTGGAGACGCGCATGATTCCCGAGTTCCCCCTCGGCGTGTTCCGGGACGCCCGGCCCGGGGAGGTGAAGTGATGGCGTACGAGATTGTCCTCGCAGGCTTCGGGGGCCAGGGCGTGCTGTTCCTGGGCAAGATCATCGCGGTGGCCGGCATGATCGACGGCAAGCAGGTGTCGTGGATCCCGTCCTACGGCCCCGAGATGCGCGGCGGGACGACGAACTGCTCGGTAGTCGTGTCGGATCGCCTGATCGGGATGCCGGTTGTGCCGCACCCCAACGTGCTCGTGACGATGAACCGCCCCTCGCTCGAGAAGTTCGAGGCGAAGATGCAGCCGAAAGGCTTCCTGCTGGTCAACCGGACGCTCATCGAGATCCAGCATACCCGGACGGACATCACGGCGGCCTATCTGGACATCACCGGCATCGCCGCGAAGATCGGGAACCCGCGGCTGGCGAACATCGTGGCGCTGGGCGGGCTCATCTCGCTCGTGCCGCTCGTCACGAAGGCGTCGGCCGTCGAGGCGCTGCGCAGAGAGCTGTCGGAGAAGAAGGCGGCGCTGCTCGATCTGAACCTGCAGGCGTTCGAGGCCGGACAGCAGGCTGCCTCGTCGCTTGCGTGACGAATGCGGGTCGAGGGCGGTGACGGCCAGATGAACACGAGACGAACCGGGCTGGCCTCCCGTGGCGCCTGGGGCGAGGGGATCGCTTGGCTGGCCGCCCTCGTCGCCATCGCCGTCTTGCTTGCTGCCAGCCGGTACGAGAGCCGAGACCCCGATTCCAGCCTTCACACGGCGATTGCCGCCGATCTCGCCCGCGAGCCCGTTGCGCAGTGGATCGCCCCAACGTGGAACGGCCACTGGGGCCTCCAGGGCCCGTACCGGGAGCACCCAGCGGGGATCTTCATCCTGCCGGCGCTCGTCGCTCGCCTGGGCTATCCCGCCCCGCAGGCGGCCCAGGCCGTTAATGCGGTCTATCAGGTCCTGACGCTGCTGCTCATGACGGCGCTCGCGCGCCTGTTCCTCACGCGTCAAGACTCGCGGCTCCTCGTGACACTGCTGCTCCTGCTGCCGATTGCATTCACCTATCGCGTGAGGGCGAACCAGGAGCAGCCGCTGCTCATGTGCCTGCTGGCTGCGTTCTATGGGATCGAACGTTCCCGGGCCTCACTGAGGTGGGCGGCGCTCACGGCGGCTGGCCTGGTCGGCTTATTCCTCGTCAAAGGCGTGTTCGTGGTGGTGGCCGTGGCGGCCATGGGCGGCTGGCTGCTGGTCGGGGAGTGGAGAGGGGCGCCGCGCCCCGGCCGGGTGAGGCCGTGGCTGGCGCTCGGGATCAGCGTGGCGACGCTGGCGGCCGCCTGCTGTGCCTACGACGCGGCGTACCGCCACGCGGCGGGCGAGCCGTTTTTCGGCTGGTACCTCAGCCGGCAGTTTGGCGTCGCCAGCGCGGCCGCGACCGCGCCTCGCACGACGGGCGTGCTCGTCACCTTCGTCTGGTACCTGGGGCGAATCGCCTGGTACACCGCGCCGTGGCTCCTCGTTGCGGCAGCAGCCCTATGGCTACGCGTCGTACGGCGCCGGCAAGAGCGAAGTCAAGTGGCACCGGAGCCCGGCCCGCGGCACGAGGCGCGGATCCGAGGTGCCGTCCTGTGCGCCGTTCTGTCCGCCGTCTACCTGATCGCGTTCAGCGCCTTCCAGCGCCGTGCCGACCGGTACATCTTCCCGGCGTACTTCGCCCTGGCGGCGTGGTGGGCGGAGTACGGACTCCGGCACGTTCCGTCGATCAGGCGCGGCGCCTGGCGGCTGAGCCGCACGTGCTATCCCTACGACCAGGTGATCCTCTGGCTTGTGTTGGTCGGGCTTGCGATGATCGCGCCGTCGCTGAGCTTGCCCAGGATCAAGCTCTGGCGTTAGGCGCGCCGGACTCCTCCCCGCCGACGGCCTTTGGCGCCTGCCCGACAGCCACGACCGCCGGGCGGAGCAGGTCATCGCCGACGCGGTACCCCTCTCTGATCACGCCGAGCACGCGATCGGCCTGCGCCGGGTCCGACGTGGGGACCGTTGTGGCCGCCTCGTGGACCGACGGGTCGAACACGGCGCCCAGCGTCTCGAGCCGGGTGACACCGAACCCCTCGAGCTTCGCCAGAAACTGGTCGCGGACCATCTCGACGCCGAGCCGGAGCGTCTCGCTGTTCGGGTTGGCGCGCGCGGCGTCGAGGGCGCGGTCGAGGTTGTCGACCACCTCCAGCAGCTCGGTGAGGATGACGCGCCTGCCGCGCTCCACTTCCTTTGCGACATCCCGCCGCGCGCGGACCCTGGCGGCGTCGTATTCGGCCGCCGCCTCCCGGTACCGGGCGATTGTGGCGCGCAGCTGCTCATCTTTCTCCGCCAGCTGTTGTTCGAGCTGCTCGACGTAGGTCGGCTTGCGGGCCGGCGCCTCGCCGGCGGACGCGTCGGACGCTCCCTGCGCCCACCATCGTCGGTCGACGACCCGGATCGGCAGCTCCGCCTCGTGCTCCGGCTTGACCTCCTCGTTCGACACGCTTCGACTCCCTCAGGCCTGGGTCACGAGCGCAGCGACGCTGAAGGTCAGCTCGTCGCCGGCCAGGCCGACCTTCACAGTTCCCCCGTGCTCGAGCCGGCCGAACAGGATCTCGTCGGTCAGCCGGTCTCGGACCTCTGTCTGAATCACCCGCGCCAGCGGGCGAGCGCCGTACACGGCGTCGTAGCCTCTCGCGGCAAGCCAGGCCCGCGCCTCAGGCTCGAGCACCACCGCGATCTTCCGTTCGGACAGCTGCGATTCGAGCTGCAGCACGAACTTCTCGACGATGGTCTCCATCGTCTCGCGGGACAGCGGCCCGAAGGTCACGACCGCATCGAGCCTGTTGCGGAACTCCGGGCTGAAGATGCGTTCCACGGCTGAGCGCGTCCGGCTCCGCGCCGTCCGGGCGCGATGGGATTCCATCGTTCCGAGGTTGCTGGCGCCGCTGAAGCCGATCGCCGCCTGGGTCGTCTCGCGCGAGCCGGCGTTCGACGTCATGATCAGGACCGCCTGCCGGAAGTCCGCGCGCCTCCCGGTGTTGTCGGTGAGCGTGGCGTGGTCCATCACCTGCAGGAGGATGTTGAAGACGTCGGGATGCGCCTTCTCGATCTCGTCGAGCAGGACCACGCAGTACGGGTGGGTGCGCACGGCGTCGACCAGCAGGCCGCCCTGCTCGAAGCCGACGTAGCCGGGCGGCGCGCCGATGAGCCGCGCGACCGCGTGCTTCTCCATGTACTCGCTCATGTCGAAACGCAGGAACTCGTTGCCCAGGTGGATGGCGAGCTGCCGGGCGAGCTCGGTCTTGCCGACGCCCGTGGGGCCGGTGAACAGGAAGCACCCGGCGGGCCGATCCGGCTGGGCCAGGCCGGCGCGCGACCGCTTGATGGCGGCCGTGACGACACGCACCGCCTCGTCTTGTCCGAACACCACCCTGCGCAGCGAGTCGTCGAGCGACTTCAGGCGCTCGCGATCCGACGCCGACGCCTGCTTGTCGGGGATCCGCGCCATCCGCGCGACGACACGCTCGATTTCGGCGGCGCCGACCACCTTGCGGGCCTCCGGCGAGCCGCCGTCGGCCTGCAGCCGCAGCATCGCGCCCGCCTCATCGAGGACGTCGATCGCGCTGTCCGGCAGGCGGTAGTCCCGCAGATGACGGCTGGCCAGCTTCGCCGCGGCGTCGAGCGCGTCATCGGAGAACGTCACCTGATGGTGCTCCTCGTAGCGCGGCCGGAGGCCCTTGAGGATCTGCACGGTCTCGTCGACTGACGGCTCTTCGACCGCCACCTTCTGCAGGCGCCGGGCGAGGGCACGGTCCTTCTCGATGTGCTTGAACTCCTCGAAGGTCGTCGAGCCGACCATGCGGATCTCGCCGGCGGTCAGCACCGGCTTGATCAGCGTGGCGAGATCCATGGTGCCGCCGGTCGTCGCGCCCGCCCCGATGGTGGCGTGGATCTCGTCGATGAACAGAATCGGCAGCGGCCGCGCGTGCAGGCTGGCGAGGACCGCCTTGAAGCGCTCTTCGAAGTCCCCGCGGAACCTGGTGCCGGCGAGCAGCGCGGCCGTGTCGAGGCTGAAGATCTCCGCATCCTTCAGCAGCGACGGCACGTTCGGCTCGAGCAGCCTCAGCGCGAGCCCCTCGGCCAGCGCGGTCTTGCCGACGCCGGCTTCCCCGACGAAAACCGGGTTGTTCTTCCGCCGCCTGCACAGGATCTCGAGCGTCCGCTGCAGTTCCGCCGTGCGCCCGATCAGCGGATCCAGCACTCCCTGACGCGCCCGCTCGGTCAGGTTGAGCGTGTAAGCCGTCAACGGATCCGCGGGCGCCGCCTGGCCCTCGGACGGGGATCCGGCAGGCACCCGCCGCCGAGATTCGCCTCCGGAGGCGGGCGGCGGGAGCGGGACCTTCGCGATGCCGTGCGAGATGTAGTTCAGGACGTCCAGCCGCGTGACGTTCTGCTGGCCGAGCAGCTGCGCGGCAAACGAGTTGGGCTGCTGCAGGACGGCCGCCAGGATGTCGCCCGCGTGGACCTCCGCCCGGCCCGCGCTCTGCACGTGCAAAACCGCCGTCTGCAGCACCCGCCGGAACGCGCGCGTCTGTTCGGGCTCCCGGTCGGCGCCCCGCGGATACTGCTCGACCGACTGCTTCAGGTACTCGCTGAGATCCCGCCGGAGCCGGGGCAACTCGACGCCGCAGGCCGAGAGGATCCGCTCTCCTTCGGGGTCGTGCGCCAGCACGTACAGCAGGTGCTCGAGCGTCAGGTGGGCGTGGCGGCGCGAGGTGGCCTCGCGGTACGCCACGTGCAGCAACATTTCGACGGACGCGCTGAACATCACCTTCCTCACGCCGACAGGGCCGCGCCGCATGCGCGACGGCCTCGCGCTAGTCCGGCTCCAGGCTGGCCCTGAGCGGGAACGCCTGGGCGCGCGCGCGAGTGTGGACGGCGGCGACCTTGGTTTCCGCGATCTCGTAGGGGTAGAGGCCGCAGACGGCCTGGCCCTCGACGTGGACCTTGAGCATCAGCCGGTACGCTTCTGCCGGCGGCTTCAAGAACACCGATTCGAGCACGTCGACGACAAACGCCATGGTCGTGTAGTCGTCGTTGTGCAGAATCACCTTGAACAATGCCGGCACCATGACAGCGGACTTCGTCCGCTCGAGCACCTCGCCGCCGGGGGTCCGCTCGTCTTCTGCCATCGGGCCTGTTACCAGTATAGCCCGGCAGGAATCTCCTGATAGGATCAAGGGTTGGTTGCGCGGCGCCGGTAACGCTCGGGAGAGGAACATGGGATCGATGCAAGTGAGACGCAATGCGGTGGCTGCCGTCGGCCTCATGCTGGCGCTGGGCGCAGTCCCAGGCGGCGTGTCGGCGCAGACGGCGGACAGCCAGCCGTCCCGCGGAGGGAGCCTGTTTCAGGCAGGCGGATCCTCAGCCGGAGGCGTGGCTCCCGGCCAGAACCCGTTCGCGGGCAGCGTGGCGCGCGGGCAGCCCGAACCTGATGCCATCCGGTTGTCGCTGTCCGACGCTCTGTCGAGGGGGCTGGCAAACAACCTTGGGGCGATTCTCGGCCGGCAGAGCGCCAACGCGGCGGGCGGGACGCGACTGGCGGCCATAAGCGGGCTGCTGCCGACGATCACCGCACGGGTTTCCGAACGACGAAACACGGTCAATCTGGAAGCGTACGGCTTTCCCCTTCCCGAGGGCACGAACCCGATCGTAGGCCCGTTTAACGTGTTCGACGCGAGGCTGTCGGTCAGCCAGGCGCTGTTCGACTTGAGCGCCATCGCGACCGCCCGTGCAGCGTCGCAGGCGGCTGCCGCAACGGACGCGTCGTACGCCGACGCCCGGGACACGGTCGTGCTGGTGTGCGCGAGCCTGTACCTGCGAGCCGTGATCGGCGCCGGGCTGACCGACGCCGTTCGAGCGCAGCTGAGAACCGCAGAATCGCTTCACGCGCGCGCCGTGACGATGAAGGCCGCCGGCATGGTGCCCGGCATCGATGTGCTTCGGGCCGAATACCAGCTGCAGGCGCAGCGCCAGCGCCTCATCGTTGTCGAGAACGATCTGGCCAAACAGAAGCTCGCGCTCGCGCGCGCCATCGGCCTGCCCCTCGGCCAGCGCTTCGAGCTGACCGACACGGCGCCGTACGCCGAACTGGCCGAGCAGCCGATTGACGAACTGGTGGCAGAGGCGTACGCCAGCCGGGCGGACCTCAGGAGCGCGGTCGCCCTGGTGGGGGCGGCTGAAGCCACGAGGCAGGCGGTCGTGGGCGAGGCGCTGCCGGCGGTCACCTTCACCGCGGATTACGGCGGGATCGGGAGGACCGTGGCGTCGTCGAAGGTGACCTACACGGCAGGCGTTCAGCTTCGCGTCCCGCTGTTTCAGGGGGGGCGCGTGCGGGGACGACTGATCCAGGCCGACGCAGGGCTTGCCCAGCAGCGGGCGGTGCTCGAGGAGTTGCGGGGCCGAATCGAGTACGAGGTGCGCTCGGCCCACCTCGATCTCGTGGCCGCCGACGAGCGAGTGCACGTGGCCCGTCGCGGCGTGGAACTGGCCGAGCAGCAGGTGTCACAGGCCCAGGACCGCTTCGCGGCCGGGGTTGCGAACAATCTGGAGGTCGTGCAGGCCCAGGAGGCTTTGGCGGGTGCGACCGACAGCTATCTCTCGGCCTTGTACGCGCACAATCTCGCCAAGCTCTCGGTGGCGCGTGCGCTCGGGGTGGCCGAGGAAGCCGCAGGACGGTATCTGGGAGGACTCAAGTGAAGGCCCCTGGTTTTGTTCCTCAGCAGCCGCGGACACGGAAGATCCTGCTCGCGGCGATCGTCTGCGTCGTGCTCGCCCTTGCGGCCGTCTGGTGGTATCTCTCCGGCCGCGAGACGACCGACGACGCGCAGATCGACGGGCACATCACGCCGATTGCCGCGCGTGTCGGCGGGACGATCCTCGCCGTCCACGTCACTGACAACCAGAAGGTCGAAGCCGGCTCGCTCCTTGTCGAGATCGACCCGCAGGACTTCCGCGTGGCGCTCACGCGCGCGGAGGCGGAGCGAGCCGACGCCGAGGCTGCCCTGGATGCGGCACGTGCGGGAGTGCCAATCACGACGACGTCGACGTCGGGGCAGATCAGCTCGGCCGGGGCGAATGTCGATCGTGCACAGGCGGGAGTGACGGCGGCCGCGAACGATGTCGACGCTGCACGCGCCAGGCTCAGCTCGGCCCAGGCGCGGCTCCGCGAGGCCACGGCTGGTCAGACCCGCCTGGCGCGCGATCTCGATCGGATGAAGCAGCTCATCGCGAAGGACGAGATCTCCCAGCAGCAGTACGACGCCGCTGTCGCCGCCTCCGAGGCGGCGCACGCTGCGGCGGACTCCGCGCAGGCCGTGGTGGCGGAGGCCGAGAAGGCCGTGGCCGCCGTCGAAAGCCGCCGGGTGCAGGCGCTGGGAGTGCTCACGCAGGCGCAGGCGGAGCTGCGCACCGCCCGGACGGCGCCCGAGCAGGTGGCCATCACCCGTTCGCGGCAGCGGTCGGCCGAGGCGAGAGTGCAGCTCGCGGAGGCCCTTGTGGAGCAGGCGCGGCTGAACCTCGCTTACACGAGCGTCAGAGCGCCGCGCGCCGGCGTGATCAGCAAGAAGTCGATCGAGGCAGGCCAGGTCGTCCAGGCAGGGCAGCCGCTGGCGGCGCTGGTGTCGCTGGGCGATGTCTGGGTGACGGCGAACTTCAAGGAGAGCCAGTTACGGCACATGCGGCCCGGCCAGCCCGCCTCGTTCAAGGTTGACGTGAACGGGCGGACCTACCGGGGCCGGGTCGACAGCATCGCGCCGGCGACCGGGGCGCGCTTCAGCCTGCTGCCGCCCGAGAACGCCAGCGGGAACTTCGTGAAGGTCGTGCAGCGCGTCCCGGTGAAGATCGTGCTGGAGCCCGGCCAGGACCCCGACCACCTGCTGCGGCCCGGCCTGTCCGTCGTGCCCACGGTTGACGTCCGGTAACGCCATGGGCTCCGGGGCTGTCGCCGCTGAGCGTCACGTCAATCCCTGGCTGGTCAGCATCGCCGTGATGCTGGGCACCTTCATGGTGGTGCTCGACACGACGGTGGTGAACGTGTCGCTGCCGCACATCGCCGGCACGCTCAACGCGAGCATCGAAGAGACGACGTGGGCGCTGACGACCTACCTGGCGGCGAACGCCGTTATCCTGCCGATCACCGGCTGGATGGCCAACTACTTCGGCCGGAAGCGGCTGCTGCTGCTGGCGATTTTCGGCTTCACGACGGCGTCGGTGCTGTGCGGGACGGCGCCGAGTCTCCCGTGGCTGATCCTCTTCCGCGTCGTCCAGGGCGCCACGGGAGGCGTCATGCAGCCGCTGTCGCAGGCCATCATGCTGGAGGCGTTTCCGCCGAAGGAGCGCGGCGAGGCGATGGCGTTCTTCGGCATCGGCATTGTCGTGGCCCCCATCCTCGGCCCTGTGCTCGGAGGGTGGCTGACCGACAACCTGAGCTGGCGCTGGGTCTTCTACATCAACATCCCATTCGGCACGCTGGCGGCGATGCTCGTCGGGCGCTACGTGTGGGATCCCCACTACATCCGCAGGGATACACGCGGCATCGACTACTGGGGGCTGAGCCTGCTGGTCCTCGGCGTTGCGGCGCTCCAGATCGGGCTCGATCAGGGCCAGAGGGAAGACTGGTTCGCCTCCACCTGGATCACGGCCCTGCTGGTCGTCGCTGCCGTCGGGTTAACGCTGTTCGTCGTGCATGCCCTCCGCACGCGAGCCCCCGTGGTCGACCTCCGCGTGTTTCGGGACCGCACGTACAGCGCAGGTGTCCTTCTGATCGCCCTGCAGAGTTTCGGCTTGTTCGGAAGCCTCATCCTGATGCCGATCCTGCTGCAGACGCTGATGGGGTACCCATCGCTCCAGGCGGGCATCGCGATGGCGCCGCGCGGCCTGGGCTCGCTGCTGATGACGCCGCTGGTCGGCGTGGCGCTGGGCAGGACACGCATCGATCCGCGGCAGATGCTGGCGGTGGGCCTCGGCGTCAACGCGTGGTCGCTCTACTGGCTGTCGTTGTTGAATCTGAACGCGGGGTACTGGGACCTGTTCTGGCCGCAGTTCGTCCAGGGCGCCGGCATGGCTTTGCTCTTCACACCGCTGGCCACGGTGTCGATGGACCGCATCCCCCGGGAGGCGATGGGCAACGCCACCAGTTTGTTCAACCTGCTCAGGAATGTGGGCGGCAGCGTCGGGATTGCCGTCGTGCAGACAATCCTCGCGCGGGACCGGCAGGGGCACGTTGGTGCGCTCGTGCCGCACGTCAACGTGTACGACCAGGCTGCGCAACAGGTGTTTCAGAGCCTGCGGTCGACGTTCATCTCGAGCGGCGCCGATCCGGCCACCGCGACCGACCGGGCATACGCCGCGATGTGGGGCATGGTGCAGCAGCAGGCGGCCTTGCAGGCGTTCCTTCATGCCTTCCTGCTGCTCGCGGCGGTCTTTCTGGTGATGATCCCGCTGCTCGTCGTGATGAAGAAGCCGCAGCACCACGACGAGCCGGCGACGGCCGTTGCGGAGTAGGGCTCAGGCGACGATGATCCCCTCGAACTCGGGGATCTCCTCCTTCAGCAGCCTCTCGACCCCCATGTAGAGGGTGAGCTGTGCGCTCGGGCAGCCGACGCAGTGCCCCGACAACCGCACCCGCGCCTTGTTCTCAACCACATCGACCAGTTCGATGTCGCCCCCGTCGCCCTGGATCAGCGGACGGATCCGGTCGATCACCGACTGGACTCGCTCACGGTCAACCATGCTCGACGCTCCTTGGGACGTGCTGGCACCATCAACCAGTATAGCCGCAGATGCCGCGGGGGATCTGTTAGAATCAAGGGACCCGCGCGGTCCATGGTCACCACGGCCCCCTTCTCCATTGACTCCGTTGTCGTCGGGCGCAGCGCACGGATGCGCGCGGTGTTCGACTTCGTCCGGGTCATCGCCGACAGCGAGAGCAGCGTGCTCATCTGCGGTGAGACGGGTACCGGCAAGGAGCTCATCGCCAACCTGATTCACGAGTCGAGCTCGCGGCGGAGCCGGCCGTTCGTTCCGGTCAGCTGCGCCATCTTCTCGGAAACCCTGATCGAATCCGAGTTGTTCGGCCACGAGCGCGGCGCGTTTACGGGCGCGATCAAGGACAGGCCCGGCCGGTTCGAGCTGGCGCAGGGCGGCACGATCTTCCTGGATGACATCGACGACGTGCCGATGTCGATGCAGATGAAGCTGCTGCGGGTGCTGCAGAACCGGACGATCGAGCGGCTCGGCGGCACGCGCCAGGTCCCGGTCGACGTCCGTGTCATCACCGGCAGCAAGCGGGACCTGCGGCTTCTGGCCGCGGAAGGGAAGTTCCGGGACGACCTCTTCTACCGGCTCAACGTGATTCCGATCAACCTGCCTCCGCTGCGCGAGCGACGCGAGGACGTGCCGATCCTGCTCGATCACTTCATCACACGCTACTACCGGATGCGGGGCGAGGAGCCGCGCGCGCTGACGCCCGCTGCGATGCAGGCGTTCCTCCGGTACCCGTGGCCGGGCAACGTCCGGGAGCTCGAGAACGCGTGTGAACGGATTGCGCAGACCTGCACCTGCGACAAGGTGCGGCTGGGGTGTGTGCCGCCGAGCGTCCTGCTGTACGGGGCCGAGGACCATCAGGCCGTGACGGACGTGCCCGTGTCACCGAGCGGCGTGTCGCTCGACAACCGGCTGCGCGAGGTCGAGGCCAACCTGATCAGTTGGGCGCTCAAGGTGAGCGGCGGCAACAAGTCGAAGGCCGCCGATCTGCTCAACATCAAGCGGTCGACCCTCGGGGATCGGATCAAGAAGCTCGAGCTGGGCCACCTCGAGGCAGCCGAGTAGCGCCGGGACGTGGCCAGAGGGATGTCCATTTGACGAGGCGGTGTCTGTGATGCGCGTACAGGTGCTGGGACCCGACTCCGCCGACGTTTCGGCGGCCGACCTGGGCCGGCTGTTCCGGGATCGCCCGCTCACTCCGGCGCGGCGGCAGCGACTGTCGGGCAGCGCGCGCCTGATTGCCGTCTCCGGCTCGCAGGTCGTCGGGCTTGCCGCCTACGAGCGCACGGGCGACGACGTGCGCGTTCACGAGATCGGCCTTGACGAGGCTTCGCCGGCCGGCTCCGATGAGATCGCCGGCGCGCTGCTCGAGGCGCTCGAGATGGCGTGCCTGGCGGGCGGCGCACGCAGGCTCGTGCTGCTGGCGCGCGCGACCCTTGCCGTGTCGTCTCTTCTTACGCGCGGGTATGTCCCGGCGACCGAGGGGAGCGGCCGCAGCGCATACTACAAGACCTTCCCGGCCTGAAACGGCTGCGGCACTCCGCCGGCGCATCCGCCGTCCCGCGCACCTAGTGTCCCGAGTCAGAAGTACGTTTGCATTCGGCGAGCGCTGCATCCCGGCTGGCTGCGTTGCTCGTCGGTCGAATATTCCCGATATTCTCGCTCCTCGCGCCTTGCCAGCCGGGCGCATCGCACGCCTCGGTGCGACAACGTACCTCTGACTCGGGACACTAGCGCACCCACGCGGGTTTCTGCGATTCGACGGTTAGCGACAGCGGTTCAGCGCGGCCGGGATGCCACCGGCACGGCGGCCACCGGCGCCGTTGCACCGGCCGGCGCCGCGGTAAACACTTCAGCGGGGAAGCCGGCGCTCCTCACGCGGCGCGCAATCTCGTCAAGGCGTGCCGCAGGCACGGCCTGCAGGTACGGCCAGGCCGGCGCGCGGTCGATCGAGTACACCTGCACACCAATCGGCGCCACGTGTGTCAGGGCGCCGATCCAGCTGGCCACGGCCACGTCGCCGGCGTTGTCGATGCGGCCGAGCCGATCCCGGACGAACATCGCCTGGATGACCACGCCGTGCAGCCGCTGCAGTCCCGCGACGATCTGATCGACGGAGAGGGAAGACGAGTTCACCCGGCGGAGGATGGCGGTGTCGCCGGCGTCGAGCTTCATGTACCGCTCGTCGAGGTCACCGAGCGCGGCGATGACGCCCGGCCGGTCCAGCGTCGTCGAGTTCGAGAGGATCGCGATGGGCAGACCGGGCGCCACCTCGTCACGGAGCGCCCGCAGGCGCGCCACGACGTCGGCGAAGTCCGGGTGCAGTGTGGGCTCGCCGTTGCCTGCCAGGGTCAGCCGGTGCAGGACCTCCCCATGGGCGAGAGCCCGCCGCAGCCGAAGTCCGACGGCCTTGGCCACCGACGCCGGCGTCGGCCACACGTCGCCGCCGCCGCGCGGGCTGCGCGCCCCGCTTCTCGTCCAGCCGTACTGGCAGTACGAGCAGTTGAAGGTGCACAGCTTGACGTTTCGCGGGAGGATGTTGACTCCCAGGGACTGGCCCAGGCGTCTCGAGCGGACCGGACCGTACACAATTCCTTCCTGCAACGGCATCATCATCAGGACCCGACAGGGACTGGTTACCTTCCATCATAGCGCGAGGCGCCGGTGCTTGCGCAAGGGCGGGACGCTGCGACCAAGCTCGACCGCGCCGCACGGCATCGGCTTCACGAGGTATGATCCACACAGGCCGCTGGGAGCCCGCATGGACCTGAACGCGTGTGAACTGGAGATTGACCTGCTGTGCTGCGGGATGCGAGTCCCCGACGATGTCGTCCTCGACGGCGCGCGCAGCATCTCGAGGACGCGTGCGGGCCTCGGTTCCGGCCTCGAGATCACGATTCCGGCGCGGTCGTGGCTCAAGGACCGTCTCTGGGTCAACGTCCCCGTGGCGGAGGGTTTCGCGCGCCGCTCGCCGTATGTCCTCACGGGATCGCCCCGCGAGGGGTACTGCATCCGCGACGATCGGTCGGGGAGCAGATACCAGATCGGCATTCCCCGCGAGCCATCCTGGTACTCGCGCCTGACGTCGCGCGGCATCCCGATGAACCGGATTGGTGTGCTGCAGGGAACGTACCTGGCGATCTACGTCAACCGTGTGTGTGCCTTCTGGACCGCCAGGCCGCCGCGCAACTGCCGTTTCTGCACGACCGGCGCGAACGTCGGCGAGCACGAAGCGCTCGACAAGGCCGTCTCCGATGTCGTCGAGACCTGCCGCGCCGCGCGCGACGAGTCCGGTGTGACCTTCGTGCACTTCAACGCAGGCTTCCAGGGCAGTCGCGGCGTGCAGTTCGCCGAACCGTACCTCCGGGCGGTCAAGGAGGAGGTCGGGCTCCTGGTCGGGGCCCAGCTCGCCCCCGAGCGGGATTTCTCCCGGTACGATCGGCTCATCGATCTGGGCGTCGACCACGTGTCGTTCTGCCTCGAGTTCCTGGACCCGGAGTGGTTTGCGAAAATCTGTCCCGGCAAGGCGGAGGTGCTCGGCCAGCGCCTCTTCCTGGATTCCATCGAACACTGCGCCGCGCACATGCCGAAAGGGGCCGTCTCGGGCGAAATCATCGCTGGCATCGAGCCGATCGACCAGACCATCAGGGCAATCGACTGGATCACCTCCGTCGGAGCGTGGCCGACCGTCTGCATCTTCAGGCCGACCATCGGCGGCGACATGGAGCAGTGGCCCCCTCCAGGCTACGCGGACATGCGACGTGTCATGGTTCACGTCTACGAGGCCTGCCGGCGGCACTGGCTGCCGATCGGCGCCGCCCCGAATATCGAGGTCAGCCTCGTCGTGAATCCCGACGACACGGTGCTGCTTGCGCCACGCACGCCGGAGTTCTACCTGTACGAGGCGTACCGACGTGCGGCAAGGCTTCTGGCCCGTCCCCTGTTTGCCAAGCGTATGAGGCCGCGGCGCCGACGAGAACCCGGCGGGCACGGCGAGAATCCGCAACGTCCTGGTACACTGTCGGGTCAGCCGGACCACCCTGCCGCGTAGGAGCGAGCCCGACAATTTCGGGGAAAGGCTCCCACGATTCCGCGATGTGCTTATCGGGCAGAGCTGGCATCGTGCTTGCGTAACAAGGTTGCACACGGTTTCTATGATCGACCGCGAGAAGGTTCTAGCCGTTCTCCACAAACGTTTTCCCAGCGCCGCTCCAGACCAACTGGCTCAGGCGGCGAATGCCATCGTCGGGCTGGAAGACGAGTGGGAGGATGTCACCGGACACGAGCCGGACCTCGGCTACCACGCCTCCCGGCAATGCGGGGAGATCTGCTATCTGGCCGAGCAGGTACAGCTGGGCCGCGAGTTTCGCATCTTCAGACGGCGCGCAACCGACGATCTCTGAGTCGCGGCTGCCCCGCACGCTGCCGACAACAGTCGACAACAGGCGGTCGACAAACCACTTGCGCGAGCCGGCACTTTCGGCTATTCTCGTCGACGGTTCCCCGCGCATTGGCTGCGTTTCGTCCGGCCTGTTGTCGCCGGAGGGGCGTATGCCGGGTTCCCGGCACAACTGACGGAACCGGGCGATTACGACGTGACGCGGGGCAGCCCACGGGGTTTTGGGGCCGGGATCAGGGTGGGCGGTCCTTGGCACCGGATTTGCCTTTGTGCATCGGGGATGTAGCTCGACAGTCGTCGGCGGGAAGTACGTGCCGCTTGGCGTCTGTCAACAGGGTGTCTCGCATGCACGCGAGGATCTGCCAGCCCGGTGAGGTCGCGCGACAAAATCCTCTTTGGGCCTACCGCGGCCGGTCAGCCCATGAAACGGCCGGTCGTGTCGATCCGCATTCTTCTATCCTTCCAGACCCTTGTTCCACAGGGCGACCGCACCGGGCAGCGGATTAGTGCAGCGCGGCAACAACGTCAGGGAGTTCTGGGGCTCACCGCTCGGTGAGCCCTCGTTCCGTTCAGGCTGTGACGTGCGGTCGAGCGGGGCGCCGCGGAGCCTCCTCCACCTTCGGTCCAAGGAGCCGCCTTCATGCCAGCGCCGCCGACATCCCGTCTGACACGCAATCCCGTGTCAACGATCGGCGCGTTCGTTGCGACGGTGAGCGCGCTGCTGTTTGCCGTCGGCTTCGTCGGCAGCGTGCTCGGGATGGAGGGCAGCCCGTACATCGGGATCGTCTTCTTCCTGCTCGTCCCGTGCCTGTTCGTCTTCGGCCTGCTGCTCATCCCGCTCGGCATGCTGTTCGAACGCCGCCGGAGGCAGCGCGAAGGTCCCGGCGTCGCGTTCGTCTGGCCGCGGCTGGACTTTAACCAGGCGCGCATGCGGCGGATTGGGTTCGCTGTGGCCGTGCTGACGGTGCTGAACGGCGTACTCGTCGCCTTGGCCGCCTACAAGGGCGTGGAGTACATGGACTCGGTCCCGTTTTGCGGCGAGTTGTGCCACACGGTGATGCAGCCCGAATTCGCAGCATACAAGGACGGCCCGCACTCGCGCGTCGCGTGCGTGCAGTGCCACATCGGACCCGGCGCGCCATGGTTCGTCAAGTCGAAGCTCTCCGGGCTTCGGCAGGTCTACGCGGTGGCCTTTCGCACCTACTCGAGGCCGATTCCCTCGCCGGTGAGGGATTTGCGTCCGGCGCGGGACACCTGCGAGCAATGCCACTGGCCCGAGAAGTTCCACGGCGACCTCGTGTCCGTCGTGCGCGAGTACGCCTCGGACGAGCCGAACACCGAAACCACGACGACGCTGCAGGTGCACGTGGGAGGCGTCCGGAAGGGCCCGGCCGGCTCGACTGGCATCCATTGGCACGTCGACCCGGGGAACCGCGTCGACTACGTGACGACAGATGATCGGCGGCAGGTCATCCCGTCCGTCAGGTTCACCGGCCGGGACGGGCAGGTGCGCGACTACGTGGTGGAAGGTGTGTCGGCCGCCGATCTGGCAAGAGGCGAGCCGCGGACCCTGGACTGTATCGACTGCCACAATCGTCCGACGCACCCGTTTGCCGGCTCGGCGGAGCGTGCCGTCGACCAGGCCATCGCGTCTGGCGACATCCCGGGCACGCTGCCGTTTGTCAGGCGGGAGGCAGTAGCCCTCGTCACCGCGACGTACAGCAGCCAGCAGGACGCCGCGGCGGCCATCCGCGAGAAGTTGGGGCAGTTCTATCGCCAGAATTACGCCGAAGCTCATCGGGCGCGCCAGAACGACGTCGACCAGGCGATCCGGGGGATCGAGCGCGTCTACGGCCGGAATGTCTTTCCCTCAATGCGCGTGACGTGGGGCACCCACCCGAACAACATCGGCCATGCGAATTTCCCCGGCTGCTTCCGCTGCCATGACGACGCGCACCGTACCAGCGACGGCCGTGTCATCCGACAGGACTGCGATCTGTGCCACGCCCAGCCGTCCTGACGCACTTGGACGGCCTCGGAGCGGCGGGACGACGATGGGACGGCGGCACCCATTGCACGCTGGCGTGCCATAATTGGGCCGGCGGCGATCCACACGCTCTTTCCGAGGGAGGGTGTCATGAGAACCACGGCGGCCGTCGTCGTCGTCATCCTCGGGTTCCTGCTGGCAGGCTGCTCGTCGGTCGCACCTGTCGCCATCCGCAACGGTGATCTGTGCCGCAATTGCGGGCGAGCCGTCGCAAACGTCCGTGTGGCGGCGGAAGCTATCGACAGCGCCGGATTGGCCCTGAAGTTCGACACCGTGAGCTGCATGGCCAAGTACCTGACCAAGCCTCCTGGTCCGATGAAAGGCATGTTCGTCACGGACTATGGCACCGGCAGGTTCGTGCGGGCGCAGAACGCCGTCTTCGTGCGGGCGCCCATCGACGAGGCCACGCGCGAGCTTGACTACTACGCCTTCACGGACGTGGGCACGGCCGTGGAGTTCGGCAAGGAGCACATGACGAGCGTCGTGGATTGGCTCCTCATCATGCAGCAGACGGGAGCAGCGCCAGCGCATTGAGCCGCGGACGAAAGGTCGAATCCGCGTGTCGCAACTCCGACCCGAACCGGTGCAGCTACCGCTGGGCGTCCGAAGACTCCTCAGCGTTGGCGGGCGTGCGTCGATCCTCGACGCGGCATCTGGGGCTCATTCAAGTCGGCACTCCGAGCTTCGGCAGAAGCCACGCCTGAAGCACCACCCAGACGGCGAGCAGGCCGATCAGCCACAGGTATTCCATCAGAGCTGCTCCAACGCCGCCGCCAAGGCGCGGCGAAGGCGGGCTTCGACTTCCTGAGCCACAGGAATCAGCTCGGCATTACCGATGACGCTCATCGCGCCGACTGGCGCAAAGGCCGCAACGACGGCCCGATCCGGAGTGGTCTCATACACGATGACGTTGCAGGGGAGCAGCAGGCCAATCTCGAGTTCGGCCTCAAGTGCGCGATGGGCCAGCGGCGGGTTGCACGCACCAAGGATGGCGTACTTCCTGAAGTCTCGGTCGAGCTTCTGCTTCATGGTGGCTTTGACGTCGATTGTTGTCAGAACCCCGAAGCCCTCCGCCTTGAGGGCGGTCGTGACTCGGTCAACTGCCGTCTCGTAGCTGACGGGAATCTCGACCCGCATGCCGTACCGTGTCGTCTCAACCATCCTGCACCTCGTCGAGCACCAAGCGTCCACGCACACCCGAGGGTCGGTGCGGCACGCCGCGCTCAGCACAACAGATTCACGCCACGCCAGTTTGGATACAGAAGCCGGCTGGCAGGGGGCTGTCGCATTCCTCACGGCTGTCTGTTCCTGTAACGCGTGGATTCACAAGGTTTTGCGGTGACACATGGCACGGTGCGCCGATGTGGTCGTTAGCACGTTCGACCGATCGGCCTGACGGCCGGCGCGCCCCGGGCGGTTGCGCCAGCCCCGTGGTGTGGCTGCGCCACGATCTCTTTGTCCGGCGCTTCGCCTGCCGCTCGATGTAAGATCGCCAATCCGAATTCCGGCGGACGACGTCTAAATAGGCACGGTTCAGACTGGGCTCGCCTCGGCAAACCCTTTGTCGTTCCCGCCCAGGCGCTCGGCAGTTGAGGAGGCCGCATGCGCAAGAGCGCTTGTGTGGCGGTGGTTGTGTGGGCCCTTTCGGCTGTGGCGCTGGACGCGCAACCCCCGCCGCCCGCGGATCAACCGCCCCAGGCGCGGACAACGCTCCGGCTCTACGTGGACTGCAGCACCTCGGGGTGCGACTCTGATTTTATGCGGATCGAGCTGCCCTACGTAGACCACGTTCGTAACCCGCAGGACGCCGACGTACACGTGCTAGCCACCGGCCGTACCACAGGGTCCGGCGGAACCGAGGTGACACTGAAGTTCACGGGGCAGGGACCCTTTCAGGGAATCGACGACGAGCTTGTCTTTGCCATGGGGATGAACGACTCGACGGACACGAGGCGTCGTGACTTCGTCCGGACGTTGACGCTCGGGCTGGCCCGGTACGCTGCGCGAACCGACTTGGGGCGAAGACTGCAGCTGACCGAGTTGAAGACGCCGGCCAGCCAGCCGGCCGGCGCGCCGAGGTCGGGCACGGACCCGTGGGACTACTGGCTGTTTCGCGTTGGCACGAGCCTGAGCCTGTCGGGCGAGGCTTCCAGCAAGTACACGTACGTCTACGGCTTGGTCAGTGCGAATCGTACGACAGAAGCGTGGAAGCTCAACTTCTCCACCTCTGCCAACCACACCGAGAACAAGTACACGTTTTCCGACGGCAGTACCTACACAACCGTGCGGCGCACTTACAGCTCCAGCGCCCTGGTCGTCAAGAGCTTGACGGATCACTGGTCGGTTGGGGCCAAGGCGTCGACCAGCACGCAGTCGTACTACAACCAGGACCTGGCGCTCAAGGCGAGTCCTGTTATCGAGTACGACATTTTCCCCTATGCCGAGTCGACCCGCCGAAGGCTCACCCTTCAGTATTCGGCTGGGTACAACTACTTCAACTACAAGGAAGTGACGCTGTACGACAAGATGGTCGAGAGTCTGCCCAGCCACAACCTGCAGGCGGTGCTCGATGTGAAGCAGAAATGGGGCTCGATCCTGACCGCCGTGACGGCGGCGCAGTACCTCAGTAAACCATCCAAGTACAACGTCGGCGTCGAAGGCGATGTGACCCTCAAGCTGCTCAAGGGTTTTTCGCTCAGCGTCGGGGCGTACACGTCGTGGTTGCGGGATCAACTCTATCTTCCGCGCGGTTCGGCCACGATCGAGCAGGTACTCGTCAAGCAGCGGCAGCTCGCCACGTCGTACTCGTATTCGGTGTACGCAAATGTCAGTTATTCGTTCGGTTCGATCTTCAACAACGTGGTGAATCCACGGATGATGAGCTATTGACACGGTGCGTGGGCCGGAGTCGTCCCGACGGGGTCGACCGGCTGACGGCGCAGGAGAGGCGGTCGCGTGTGACCAATCGGCACGTTTCGAATCCTACGGATCGGGACCGGGCGGCTGCGCGCCACGAGCCGGACTACGCGGATCTCATCCGGGAGGTCCAGGCCGGCAGCCACGCCGCGATGGAGCGGCTGCTCATGCGTGCGCAGGAAGCCGCCTATCGGTTCAGCCTGTTGGTCTGCGGCGGTGCGGACGATGCCGACGACGCCATGCAGGAGGCGCTGCTCAAGACGTACCGGTACGCGTCTCGGATCCGTGAGCCGGAAGCCTTTCGGACCTGGTTGTACCGCACCGTCAAGAACGCGTGCTTGATCGGACGGCGCCGGCGGGTTGACGAGCCGGCGCGCGTCTTCTCGCTCGGCGACACGGAGCGGACGCGCGACGGCAAGGAGCGGCCGATTGATGCGGTCGATCCGGGCCGAAGCCCGGAGGAGGCGGCCATCAACGCGAGGCTGCGCGACCGTCTGGGAAGGGCGCTGCATGGGCTCGCGCCCTCGTACCGTCTCGTCGTGTTCTTGCGGGAGATCGAGGGGCTGAGCACGCGCGAGGTGGCCAAGGTTGTGGGCATCTCGGAGGCCAACGTCAAGACACGGTTGCATCGGGCGCGCCTGATGCTCCGCGAGGAGCTTGAGCGCACATGACACGAACGCCATCGCCGGACTGCCGGGCGTTTCTGGAGCATCTGTCCCGGTACGTGGATGACGAGCTGCCGCCGCGCGAGGAGCGGACATTCGTGCGGCACCTTGGCCGGTGTCCCTGCTGTCACGATCTTGTCGAGAGCCTCGAGCGGACGGTCTCGCTGTGCCACGCGGCCGGCCGGCGCCGCCTGCCTCCCGACGTCCGCTCGCGCGCCCGGGCGAGGATTGCGCGGCTGCTCGCCGAACCGGAGCCGGTACGCCTCGCCAAGCGCTGAACTGCCCGTACACAGGACGGCCCCGGTTTGCGCCGGGGCCGTCCGGGTGTTTCTTTCCCGGCGAACAGGCGAGACGCTTGTCCTCCCGATCGCCGGTCACTGACCACCGACCACTGACCACTGATCACCGCACTAAGCAATCCTCCAGCTCTTGAGCACCCGCATGTAGTTGCCCCGTTCGTACGCCGCGGCGTCGGGGCTTTTCTCGAGGCTCATGCTGCCGCGCATCTGCTGGACGGACTCGTACTCGTGCTGCTCCATCCACGCCGCCATCGCGTCGCGGACCACCTTGAGGTGGGCAGGACCGTTCTTGAGCAGGCATGACACGAGCTGGACGGCGCTCGCACCGGCCATTACGGCCTTGATGGCATCGGTGCCGCTGTGGATGCCTCCGGAGGCGGCCATCGTGGCCCGGATCTTGCCGAAGAGGATCGCCAGCCAGTTGATGCGGAGCAGCAGCTCGGAGGGGTCCGACAACTTCAGGCTGGGCACCGCCTCGAGCGCCTCCAGATCGATATCCGGCTGGTAGAACCGGTTGAAGAGCACCAGGCCGTCTACGCCGATCATGTCCAGTTGCTGGGCGAGATGGGACACTGACGAGAAGAACGGCGAGAGTTTGACGGCAACCGGGATTTTGACCTCGCGCTTCACCGTCCGCGCGATGTCCAGGACGCGCCGATCGACGTGCGCGCAGGTCTCGGAGCCGTCCGTGGCGACCATGTAGACGTTGAGCTCGAGCGCGTCGGCGCCGGCCTGCTCGATCTGCTTCGCGTAGGTCAGCCACCCTTCGGCCGTCGTGCCGTTGAGGGAAGCGATGACCGGAACACGCACGGCCGCCTTGACCTTGCGGATCTGCTCGAGGTACTGCACCGGCCCGAAGGCAAAGTCGTCGGGCTTGGGGAAGTAGGAGAGGGCCTCGGCGAAGCCCTCCTCATGAATCTCCATGTGATGGATCATCCCCTGCTGCTCGTGGGTGATCTGTTCCTCGAACACGGACCGCAGCGCGATCGCCGCTGCGCCCGCGTCTTCCAACCGCTTCACCCAGTCCAGCTGGTCGGCCATCGGCGAGGCGCCGGGCATCAGCGGATTGGCCAGGGGGAGACCCAGATACGTGGTCGACAGGTCCATCAGATCCTCCTGCTACTTGTCCGAAGCCTGCCCGGCCGGCTTCCCGGTCGTCGGGCCCGAGAACGCCAGCTTGGCGAGCTGCTCGTAGATTGAGAACCGCGTGGTCACTTCCTTCTGGGCCGCGGCGAGCAGCTGGCGGAACCGCTCGGGGTTCTGCCGCTCAACGACGCGGAAGCGGGTCTCGTTGTTCATGAACTTGATGAGGTCGAGTTTCGGCTGCGCCGAGTCCATCTGCAGCGGGTTCTCGCCGGCGGCCAGGCGCCGCGGGTCGAAACGGTAGAGCGGCCAGTAGCCGGTCTCGACCGCCAGCTTCTGCTGCTCGAGGCCGGACGCCAGGTCGTACCCGTGGGCGATGCAGTGGCTGAAGGCGATGATGATCGAGGGCCCGTTGTACGAGTCGGCTTCGAGGAACGCCCGGACCGTCTGGGCGTCCCGCGCCCCGAACGCCACGTGCGCCACGTAGACGTTGCCGTAGGCCATCGCCAGCATGCCGAGGTCCTTCTTCGGGCGATCCCGGCCGGCCATCGCGAATTTCGCCGCAGCGCCAAGCGGCGTCGCCTTCGACTGCTGGCCGCCGGTGTTCGAGTAGACCTCGGTGTCGAGCACCAGCAGGTTCACATCGCGTCCCATGGCCAGCACATGATCGAGGCCGCCGTAGCCGATGTCGTACGCCCAGCCGTCGCCGCCGACAATCCAGACGCTCTTCTTCACGAGGTAATCGGCGATGTTCTCGAGCCAGCGGGCTTCCGGCGTCGCAATCAGCGCCAGCTTCCTGCGGAGCGCCGCCACGCGCAGGCGCTGCTCGGCGATGCCCGCCTCGGTGGACTGATCGGCCTTGAGCAGCCCGCCGACCAGCTCGTCGCCGAGGCCGAAGGCCAGCCGCTCGAGCAGTTCGCGCGCCTGCTCGAGGTTCTTGTCGATGGCCAGCCGCATGCCGAAGCCGAACTCGGCGTTGTCCTCGAAAAGCGAGTTCGACCAGGCGGGGCCTCGGCCGTCGGGGTTCGTCGTGTACGGCGCCGTCGGCAGATTGCCCCCGTAGATGGAGGAGCAGCCCGTGGCGTTGCCGACGAGCAGCCGGTCGCCGAACAGCTGCGTCATGAGCTTGACGTACGGGGTTTCCCCGCAGGCGGCGCAGGCCCCCGAGTACTCGAACAGCGGCTGGAAGAACTGCGAGCCCTTCACGTCGATCCTGACCTTGCCCCGGTCGACCTCCGGCAGGCCGAGGAAGAAGGCGTAGTTGGCGGCCTCGGCTTCGCGGAGCGGCCGCTGCGGGTGCATATCCAGCGACTTGTGCTTCGGGTTCGTCTTGTCCTTCGCGGGGCAGACGACGGCGCAGAGCGTGCAGCCGGTGCAGTCCTCGGGCGCCACCTGGATCGTGTACTTCATGCCCTTGAACTCGTTGCCCTTGAAGTCCATCGACTTGAAGGTGGCCGGCGCGGTGGCGAGCTGATACGGCTCGTAGACCTTGGCCCGAATCGCCGCGTGCGGGCAGACCATGGCGCACTTGTTGCACTGGATGCAGATCGCCGGATCCCACACCGGCAGCTCGAGGGCGATGTTCCGCTTCTCCCACGCGGTCGTGCCGACGGGCCACGTGCCGTCGATCGGGAACGCACTCACCGGCAGCAGGTCGCCCTTGTTGGCCATCATGACGGCGGTGACGCGCTTGACGAAATCGGGCGCCTTGTCGGAAACGACCGGGGGCATGGCCCGCTTCGCCGTGACCGTGCGCGGCACCTTGACCTCGAAGAGGTTCGTCAGCGTTTCGTCGACCGCGGCGAAGTTCCTCCGGACGACCTCCTCGCCCCGCTTGCCGTAGGTCTTCTGGATGGCCTTCTTGATCTGGGCCATCGCCTCGTCGCGCGGCAGCACGCCCGAGATGGCGAAGAAGCAGGTCTGCATGATCGTGTTGATCCGCGACCCCATCCCGGTCTTCTTGGCGACCTCGTACGCGTCGATGACGTAGAACTTGAGCTGCTTCTCGATGATCTGCTCCTGGACCTCCCTGGGCAGGTCGTCCCACACCTGGTCGTGCGGCAGCGGCGCGTTGAGCAGGAACACCGCGCCCGGCTGCGCGTAGTCGAGCATGTGGTACCGATCGAGGAACACGTACTGGTGGCACGCCACGAAGTTCGCGCGGCGCACGAGGTACGACGAGCGAATGGGCCTCGGGCCGAAGCGCAGATGCGAGATCGTGATCGCCCCGGACTTCTTCGAGTCATACACGAAGTACCCGAGGGCGTGATTGTCGGTTTCCTCGCCGATGATCTTGATCGAGTTCTTGTTCGCGCCGACCGTGCCGTCGGCGCCGAGTCCGAAGAAGACGCCCCGGACCACATCGTCGGGCTCGATGTCGAAGTCGGCATCGACCGGCAGGGAGAGGTGGGTGACGTCGTCCACGATGCCGACCGTGAAGTGGCGCTTCGGCTTCGGCGCCTGCAGCTCGTCGAAGACCGCCTTCGCCATGGCCGGCGTGTACTCCTTTGACGAGAGGCCGTAACGCCCGGCGATGACCAGCGGGTCGGTCTTGAGCGGCGAGGCGCCGTCGGCCCGCGCCTCGTGGAGGGCGGTCACGACGTCGAGGTAGAGCGGCTCGCCGATGGCGCCCGGCTCCTTGGTCCGATCCAGCACGGCAATGGCCTTGGTCGTCGCGGGCAAGGCCGACAGGAAGTGCGTGACCGAGAAGGGCCGGAACAGGCGGATCTTCACCAGACCGACCTTCTCGCCGCGCGCGAGCATCCACTCGACCGTCTCGTGCGTGACCTCGGCGCCGGAGCCCATCATGACGATGACACGCTCCGCCTCGGGGTGGCCGACGTAGTCGAAGAGGTGGTACTGGCGTCCGGTCATGGCGCCGAAGGCGTTCATCACCTGCTGGAACAGGTCCGGCGCCGCCAGGTAGAAGCGGTTGCAGGCCTCGCGCGCCTGGAAGAAGGCATCCGGGTTCTGCGCGGTGCCCCGCAGCACGGGCTTGTCCGGGTTCAGCGCCCGTTCGCGGTGCGCCTTGATGAGCGCCGGGTCCATCATGGCGCGCAGGTCGTCGTCGGTCAGCTGCTCGATCTTCGCGACCTCGTGCGACGTGCGGAACCCGTCGAAGAAGTGCAGGACGGGCACGCGCGAGCGCAGCGTGGCCACCTGGCCGATGAGCGCGTTGTCGTGCGCCTCCTGCACCGAGCCGGAGGCCAGCAGGGCGAAGCCGGTCTGGCGGCACGCCATCACGTCCGAGTGATCGCCGAAGATCGACAGCGCGTGCGTGGCGACCGTGCGCGCCGACACGTGCATGCAGCAGGAGGTCAGCTCCCCCGCGATCTTGTACATGTTCGGGATCATGAGCAGCAGCCCCTGCGACGCCGTGAAGGTCGTCGTCAGGGCGCCGGCCTGCAGCGCCCCGTGCACCGCCCCGGCCGCGCCGCCCTCCGACTGCATCTCGGTGACCTGGGGAATGGTGCCCCAGATATTCTTTTTCCCCTTCGCGGACCACTCGTCCGCCCATTCCCCCATGTTCGAGGAGGGCGTGATCGGGTAGATCGCGATCACCTCGTTGGTGCGATGCGCCACCGAGGCGACAGCTTCGTTGCCGTCGATCGTGATGCGAGGACGTGTCATATGATGGCTTTCTCCCAGTAACAGCGGAAAGGGCACAGGACGCACGAGCGCGCCTGCCTCTCCCGTGGTGCGGAGAGGGGCGTTCGGAACACAGGCAGACCCGCCGGCGGCCGTACGACGCAACCTTATACTATATAAGATGGCCTCGCAGGGCCAAAAGGGGGAAAACATGAACGGCCAGCGTCTGAGACTCGGCAAGTTCGCGGCGCGCGTCGACGCGCGGCTGCGTGAGTGGACGGAGCAGGGCCTGCCGCGCAGGCTCTGGAACAAAGACTTCACCGTCTGGTCGCCCGGGCTCGTGCCCGAGCTCGTCGATCGGCTCGGGTGGCTCGACCTGCCGAACGCGGCGACCCCGGCACCCGCCGAGCTGGCCGCGTTCGCTGACGACGTGCGCCGCGACGGCATCACGACGGTGGTCCTGCTGGGGATGGGAGGATCGAGCCTCGCCCCCGAGGTGTTTCAGCGGGTCCTCGGCCCCGCGCAAGGGTGGCCCGCGCTGCACGTGCTCGACACGACACACCCGGCTGCCGTCGCCGCGGCTGAACGGGCGTTCGACCTCGCGCGGACGTTGTTCGTCGTCTCGAGCAAGTCCGGAACCACGAGCGAGACGATCTCTCTGTTCCGCTTCTTCTGGAGCCGGCTGCAGGAAGCGGCGCCGGTCCCAGGCCGGAGCTTTGTCGCCATCACCGATCCGGGAACGCCGCTCGAGACGCTGGCACGCGAGCGCCGCTTCCGCCGCCTGTTCAGCGGGCCTCCCGATGTCGGCGGGCGCTACTCGGCTTTGAGCGCGTTCGGCCTCGTGCCGGCCGCGCTCATCGGCATCGACGCGGGCGCCCTGCTCGCGCGCGCGCGGACGATGGCTGCCGCCTGCGGCCCCCAGGTGGCAGCCGGCGCCAATCCCGCGCTGCAGCTCGGGGCGGCGTTGGGCGAGCTGGCGCTGGCCGGTCGCGACAAGCTGACGTTCCTCGTGCCGCCGGCGTTCGAGGCGTTTCCGGCCTGGGTGGAGCAGTTGGTGGCGGAAAGCACCGGGAAACACGGACGGGGCATCGTGCCCGTGACCGGCGAACCGTGGCGGCCTGTCGACCAGTACCACGATGACCGCGTCTTTGTTGTGATGGTTGACGCCGGCGTCCCGGCGCCGCACAGCGATGCCCGTCTCGGAGCACTCGAGCGGGCGGGTCACCCGGTCATCGAGATCGGCCTCGAGGATCGCCTCTCGCTCGGCGGGGAGTTCTTCCGGTGGGAGATGGCGACCGCGGTCGCCGGCGCGGCACTCGGCATCCAGCCGTTCGACCAGCCCGATGTGCAGCTGGCGAAGGACCTCGCCCGCCAGGCCATGCAGCGCCAGGAACGCGGGTCCGCAGGCCCCGCAGCCGTGGACGTCGAGCGGCGTGCGGCGGATCCCGGGTTGGCCGGAGCAGTTCGCGCATGGCTCTCCGGCGCCAGGCGTCACGAATACCTCGCCGTCCAGGCGTATCTCGATCCGGCGGCGCTGACCGACCGCGCGCTCCTCCAGCTCCGCGAGAGCCTGGCCGCCAAGACCGGTCTGGCCGCAACGGTCGGCTACGGTCCGCGGTTCCTGCACTCGACCGGCCAGCTCCACAAGGGCGGGCCGAACACCGGGCTGTTCCTCCAACTGGTCGACGAGCCGGCCATCGACCGGGCCGTGCCGGAAACCTCCTATTCGTTCGGCCAGCTCGTTCGGGCGCAGGCCCTCGGAGATCTCCACGCCCTCGTGCAGCGAGACCGACGCACGTTGCGCGTGAACCTCGGCAGCGATGCGGAAGCGGGGATTCGTGCGGTGGTCGATGCCTTACTGGGCTGAGGCCACGACCACCGCGGCACGGCTTTGGGCGCGTGTGTCAAGGAGGACTGCAGAGGTCAGGCGTACACCTCGGCAGGGGCGGGGGCGGGACGGATAGCGCGCGTCGCGCCTCGACGCCGCGGTTCGACCAGCAGTCGAAGGGCGTACCCCTGGGGGAGTCCCGTCGAGGACGTCAGCGGACCAATCCGGTAGACGGCAGAGAGGACGCGCCCCTGGCGCAGCGGCTCGGGCAACTCCTCGTGCCCTCTGGCGCCCCGCTCGGCCTGCAGATGGACCAACCGGTACAATGGGATAGCCGTGCCGCTGAGACATTCCACGAAGACGCCCTGCTCACTGGCATCCCTGATGAGCACGGAGGCAAACCGCGTCGCTCGCCGGGCATCCTTCCAAACCAGCCGGCCCGGCACTGACGTCCGGCGCCGCTCGGCGGCCCGCTGCTCCTGACGGGTCCCGTGCGCGTCCGCTAGTCGTATCATGGGCTCCAAGACCTGCTCCAGGCTGCTGTTCTTCCACTGTTATCTACTATCAACATCCGGGCCAGATTCCTCCCTGTGGACCCACACCCCTGCACACAACGTTTAAGTGGTTGAAAAGAATGCCTATTATCGTGTGAAGTGCGCGCGGAGCGCAGAAGGGTGTGTATACTAAGTAGTCATAATGACGTTCAGAACGACTACTAAGTATCCATGTCGTGTCAGGTGGCAAGACCCAGCCGATGCATCTTGAGATACAGGCCACGCCTCGTCAACCCGAGTGCCCGCGCCGTTTCAGAGACGTTGCCGGCCGTCCGGGTGAGCGCGGCCTGGATCATCTCCCGCTCGAGCTGTTCCACCGCGGCGCTGAGCGACCCGGCAGCTTGCGGCGCGGCGGCGCCCGCCGCACGCGCGGTGGCGCCCTGACTGGCGAGATCGGCCGACAGGTGCTCCGGGCCGATCCGGCTCCCGGGCGCGCTCATGGCGACCGCGCGCTGGATCTCGTTTCTCAGCTGGCGAACGTTGCCGGGCCACCAGAACTGGGCGAACAGGTCCAGCGTCTCGATGGCGAGCTGGACGTCCGGCTTGCCCAGCCGTTCGGAGGCCTCGCGCAGGAACAGCGCGCAGAGGTGCGGAATCTCCTCCCGCCGCTCCCGGAGCGGCGGCACGTGGAGGCGGATGACGGTGAGCCGGTAGTAGAGGTCTTCTCTGAACTTGCCCTCGGCGACGCGCTGTTCGAGATCGGCGTTGGTGGCAGCCAGCACGCGCACCTGAACGTGCTGCGGCCGAGTTTCGCCCACCGGATGGATCTCGCCGTACTCCAGGAAACGCAGGAGCTTGGGCTGCACTTCGAGGGGCAGGTCGCCTATCTCGTCCAGGAACAGCGTGCCGCCGTCGGCCGACCGGATGAGGCCGGGCTGATCGGCCACCGCGCCCGTGAAGCTGCCGCGGCGATGCCCGAACAGCTGGCTGTCGGCCAGCTCGCGGGACGCGGAGGTGCAGTTGTAGGGCAGGAACACCGCCGCCCCTCGTCCCGACCCAAGATGGATTGCCCGCGCCACCAACTCCTTGCCGGTTCCGCTCTCGCCGGTGATCAGGACGGTGAGGTCATTCCCCTGGAGCTGCTGGATCTGCTCCACCACGCGGCGCATGCTCTCGCTGCCGCACACGAAGCCCGGTATGAGCGATTCGAGCGGCTCGTGGGCGGCAGGCTCGACAGGCCTGGCGCTGCGCTCCCGTGCGGCACAGATGTCGAAGCCCTGTCTGGCGACCGCACCAATCATCCGCAGCCGGCGCTCGGTTGCGTACCCCATCGGCGTGGAGGAGACCACCGCGCCGTAACGGGGCCCGTCGCGATGATGGCCCAGAGGCTCGAGCGCGATCTGGCTGGCGCCCAGTCGATCGGCTCGCAGGGCAGACTGGGCCAGCGTGACGGCCGACGGCACGTCGCCCCCGACGTGGCTGATGACGTGGATGTCGGTGCCTGCGCCGTGGACGAAGACAACGGCGGCCTCGCCGCCGGTGGCCTCAATCAAGGCGTGCGCGGTCTCCACGGCCAGGAGGTCGGGCAGCACGGCCGCGTCCACCAGGCGCCGGACGATGGCATCGTCGGTGTCGGTCGGGGAGCCCAGGTACGGACCCGAGGTCCGGAGATCCTCGACCGTCGTGCCCCGCTTGGCGTCTTCGAGGTCAGGTTTCGCGCCCAGGGCGGCGAAGACCTCGACTGCTTCGGCCAAGTGGCGTTCGGCCATCGAACGGGCGCCGACCACCGCCGCCAACCGGCACAGGGCCAGCCGGCTGACGGCGGCCTGGTACCGCTCGCCGAGCAGCTCGAAGATGCTCGCGCTCTGGCCCAGATCGTGGTAGGCGTCGACGGCCCGGCCCGCGCGCACGTGGAGGGCCGCCCGCAGCCGCAGGTACTCGCCCCAGGCGCCGGGCGTAGCCCGGGGATCAAGGTGCTCAGTGACCACCGCGAGATGCTCGTCCGCGCGAGTGCAATCTCCCTCCCCGATGAGCGCTTCGGCCGCGGTCAACCGCGCCTGAGTGAGATCGGCGGGCGGAATCCCCGGCGTCTCGATCAGTTCCTCGGCCTGGCGGAGCGCTAACGCGCGTTCGCCGCGCCGGAGCGCGACGCGGGCCGTGAGGAGGCGGACGGACCATTCGTACCATCGGCCGGCCCGCTGGCCGTATCCTCCGTACGCCTCGCCCGCCTGGCGCAGGTTGAGTTCCGCCGCGTCGTACTCGCCGCGAATCAGGTGAATCTGCGCGAGCGAGTCGAAGACGGCCCCCGTGGTCTCGTGGAACTGGACCGGGCTGCGCACCTCGAGCGCGCGGCGCAGCACCTGCTCGGCCCGGTCGAGGCTGCCGACGCGCACGCAGATCTGCCCGAGCGTGGCCAGGGCGACGGCCAGACCGTGCGGCGAGCCGCTGCGTTCGTGGATGGCCACGCTCCGCTCCGCCAGCGCGAGGGCCTGCTCGTGCCGGTGGCGCATCATCGCGACGTTCGCCTGGTTGCCGCACACGGTGGCCAGCACGTCATCGGCGTGGATGAGCGTCGCCAGGTGCTCGGCCTGCCGCAGCGCCGCCATCGCTTCATCGTACCGCCCGGCCTGCGCGAGCGAGGTGCCGGCGAGGGAGTGCAGCAGCGCCATGTGCCGGCGATCGCCGGCGGCGTGCAGGGCGGAGGTGGCCTTGGCGATGCGCTCGCGGACGAAATTGAGATCGCCGACCTGACGGTAGCAGAGGCCCAGCTCGAAGTGGGCCAGGCCGATGGCGCGGGAATCGTGCGCCTGCTCGGCATGTCGCAGCGCGCGGCCGAGCAGGGCGATCGCTCGGGACTGGTCGCCGCGGGCGAACGCGATGCGGCCGTGCTGCCGCCAGAGCGCGGACAGCCGCGCCGGGTCGATCGGCTCCCGCAGCAGGTCGGGACGGCGTCCCAGCACGGCGCTGGCCTGGTCGACATCGTCCTGCAGCAGCCAGCCCTCGGCCAGCAGGCACCGGATCGCCAGCTCGTCATCGCGGCTGAGCGACGTGGATCGCAACGCCGGGGCCAGATGCTGCACCGCCTCCGCGCCGCGTCCTCGCTCGAGGGCCGCCTGCGCACGCGCCGCAGCAGCCTGAAGATCCGGGCTCAACACGCGAGCAGTATAGCGCGGATGTCCTCGCGTCGGACCGGCCGCACCCGTCGCATATAATCAATGGCGGCGGCCGGCAGCAGCCGCATCGTGTGTTCCGCGCAGGGAGATGTGCATGGCCAGAGGATGGGAGAGCAAGGCGGTTGAATCGCAGCAGGCCGAGGCGTCCGAACGAGCAGCGCCGACGACCGCACGCCCGGCGACCGCGGAAGCCCGTGCCGCAGAGGCGGCGCAGCGGACGCTCGAGCTGGCGCGAGCGCGCCTGCGAGCCGGCCTCGAGGCTGCCACCGTGCCCGCACATCGCGAGATGATCGCCCGGGCGCTGGATGAGCTGGACCGCCGCATCGGCACATCGCCCCGCGCCTCGTCCGACCGGATCGCCGCCGGCCACTGACGGCGCCAGACGTCAGCCTGAGCGGCGGCGGAGCCGCAGGGTCGACCGGCTGAGGCGGAAGGGCACGCCGGGCGGGCGTCCCGACCAATCGTGCTATCATCACTGAATGGCCGGCCCCGGCGGGGCGCGACGAGGAGAGGGTTGATGGACGTGACAGGCTACAAGGACGGGTTGCTCCGCAAGCGCGCAGAAATCCTCGCAACCGGTGGGATCAAACCGCTGCAGATGGACACCAACAGCCGGCAGGGCGATCTGGCCGATCAGGCCAGCGGGAACAACGAAGTCCACATCCAGCTGAAGCTCAAGCAGACGGATGCGAAGATCCTTCAGGCGATCGAGGAAGCGCTGTGGCGCATCGAGAAGGGGACCTACGGGGTGTGCCGCGATTGCGGTGAGCCGATAGCCGAGGCGCGCCTGAACGCCATCCCGTGGACCCGAGTGTGCATCACTTGCAAGGAGAAGCAGAACGCGTGACGCCCGCCGAGCTGACCCGCCTGCTGGCGGGGTGCTACGCGGAGAAACGAGCGCTCAGGGAGCGCCACGAAGAGGCGGCCCGCCTCGTTCGCGACTACGACGCCAACAACACGTACCAGCAGATCCTCGCGCGCGAGGAGGCGCACCTCACGTGGCTCGCGGAGGCGCTGGCGGCGATGGGGAGCCCGCTGCCGGAGCGCACCGAGCCGCTGGTGCCGGCGCCTGCCGGCGGCTCGGCGGCAGCCCTCTTCGAGGCTGATGCCCGGCACATCGCGGCGTTTCTGGACCGCTGGCGGGAGCCCGTCGGCGCCGTGACCCACGCGCGCCACCGGCAGATGCTGAACGTCGTGCTCGGCGAGATGGCCGAGCAGAAACGGTTCTTCGAGCAGGCGGCGGCCGGCCGGGCCGACCTGCTGGGCCGGCGGACCGGCGGCCCCAGGCTGGGCGGCGAGGTCCTCGCCACCCGCTGGGTCGAGTGAGCAGGCCGACACGTCTCAACCGCACATCCCCGCCTGATGTCGCATCCCGTCACCGTCGCGATCGCTCTCGGCAGCAATGTCGGCGACCGCCGCGCGCATCTCGAGTTCGCCGTCGCACGGCTCCGCGCCGTCATGAGCGGGCTTCGCGTGTCGCAGTTCATCGAGACCACGCCGGTCGATGTCGGCCCGCAACCTGCCTTTTTGAACGGTGCGGTGGTGGGGACCGCGTGCGGAACCCCCCGCCGGCTTCTCGACGTCCTTCTGGCCATCGAACGCGGCCGAGGGCGGGAGCGCCCCTTTCCCGGCGCAGCACGGACGCTGGATCTCGATTTGATCTTGTTCGGCGACGCGACGGTCAGCGAACCCGGGTTGGAGGTGCCACACCCGCGGTTTCGCGAGCGCCGGTTCGTTCTCGAGCCGCTGGCGGAGATCGCCCCCAGGCTCGTCGACCCGGTGACCGGCCTGACAGTCCTCGAACTGCTGAGGCGATGCCCGGCGCCCTCGCGCGCCGCGCTTCAGGGCGGCACGGCGATTGAGGACCCGCCGGGCGGCGACACGAAGCCGTAGACCGCTACTCGTGGGCCAGGTAGGCCTCCAGCCGGGAGGGCACAGGTCGACGGCCTGGGGGAGTCGGGCTACAATCCCGGCATGCAACTACGCCATCTGACAGCTGCGGGCGCGCTGGCGGCCGGAGTGATGCTGACGGTGCGGCCGTCGGCGATCGAGCCGGCTCAAGGCGTTTCACAAGGGAGAGGCGCGACGGCATTCGCGACCCCCCTTGCGCGCGCGGAGATGAGCAACAAGGAAGCTGCCGTTGAGACGAGCGCCGGCACATTCGTGATTCAGCTGCTGCCGGATGCAGCCCCGAACCACGTCGGGTACTTCATCCAGCTCGCCCGGGATGGCACCTACGCTGGCACCGTGTTCCACCGCGTCGTCAAGTACGGCATCATTCAAGGGGGCGATCCGGTCTCCCGCGATCCCGACAAACGTGCGCAGTACGGGACAGGGGGGCTGGGGCTGCTCAGAGCCGAGCCGAATCCGGAACGTCATACGCGCGGGGCTGTGTCCGCCGTCATCCTTCCGGGCAAGCCTGACTCGGGAGGCGCGCAGTTCTTTGTCTGTGTCGTCGACCAGCCGGCGCTGGACGGGCAGTACACGGTCTTCGGCCGGGTCACCGACGGCATGGAGGTCGTCGAGAGGATCTCCGAAGCGCCCGTGGATGCTTCCGGGAAGGTGATCGAGCGGATCGAGATCCGGTCGGTGACGATCCGCGACATCCCGCCGCCGGCTCCCGACCCCTTCACAACCGAGACACTGGACGAACTGGCTGACTACCGTGCGGTGCTCGAGACGACCGCAGGCGCCATCACGATTGAGGTGCTGCCGGAGAAGGCCCCTGCGCACGTGCGCAACTTCCTCAGGCTTGCCCAGCTTGGCGTGTTCGACGGGACGGCCTTTCACCGCGTCGTGCGCGGCTTCGTCATCCAGACCGGTCTTGTGAGCACGCGAAGCGCGCCGCTCGCAAGTCGGCAGAAGCGGGCCGTGACGACGCTGCGGGCTGAGTTCAACGATGTCCCGCACGTCAAGGGGACCGTGTCGATGGCCCACGGCGATGACCCCGACAGCGCCTCCACGTCGTTCTTCATCTGCACGGCGCCGACGCCGTCTCTCGACGGCAAGTACACCGCGTTCGGACGAGTCGTAGACGGCTTGAGCGTCGTTGAAGCGATTGAAGGCGTGGTCGTGAACGGGGAAGCGCCGGTGACGCGGGTCGAGATCGTGCGCGTGCGGGTCGAGCGGGGAGGAAAGTAGGGCTGGGGACTCACGGGAGGCCCGGCCGCGCTTCGCGGTCGAGCCTCCCTGAATGTGAGTGTTACTGCTTCTTGTACACCATCTTGGTCGTTGTCGGACCGGCCTGGCCCTGCCGAGTCGTCTCGACGACCATCGTCCCGTCAGCCGCGAGGCTCCGAGTCTCCGTGCTCTCCATCGCGCCGCGCTGGGTTTCCGCCTTGATGGTCGTGACCAGCTTGGCGCCGTCCCACTTCGACACGCTGGTGGACTGACCGCCGCGGGTCTCGTTGACGCTCGGCGAGCCATCGAGCTTGTAGACGGTCTTCTGGACGGTCTCGCCCATCGTCCGCTCGATCACGAGCTCGGCGGCTGTCTGGGTGATCTTCTGCGGCCCGGCGCCGAACCCGCCGCGACCGGCTCCTCCGCCCGGTGCGCCGCCTCCGGGGGGTGCCCCTCCGCCCGGCCCGCCGCCCATCTGGCTCAGCGCCGGGTCAAGCACCCAGCTGCCCGCGAAGTTGGGCTTGGCCTGGGCAAACACGCCGACCGCGACGGCCAGCGTCACGATTGCCGTCAACAACAGTACTCTCTTCATCGTCCCTCCTGTCGTGGTGTCCGTGACACCGTTAGCGGCTGCTTTCTCAGCCGCGACTTCCCTGGTTTCTGTCCCCTACTGGCCCCTAGCCCCTAGCCCCTGCTACTCATACCTGAGCGCCTCAATCGGGTCCAGATTCGCCGCCTTGCGAGCGGGGTAAAACCCGAAAAAGACGCCGATGGCCGCGGCGAAGCCGAACGCGATGGCCACCACGTCGGGCGAGACATTCGTCGGCCACTGGTAGAACTGCGTCAGGGCCTGGGAGAGGGAGAAGCCCCCTATGATCCCGAGCCCGCCGCCAATCATGCTCAAGACAACCGCCTCCACCAGGAACTGCGTGAGGACATCCCAGCTCCTGGCGCCGATCGAGAGCCGGAGGCCAATCTCGTGCGTCCGCTCCGTGACCGAGACCAGCATGATGTTCATGATGCCGATCCCGCCGACAATCAGCGACACGCCCGCGATGCCGGCCAGCAGGTACGTCATCGTCTGCATGGCCTCGGCCCGGACTTCCGCCATCTCCTCCAGCGTCCGGACCGTAAAATCGTCGTTCTCCGGGTTGTCGACGTTGTGACGGCCACGCAGCAGGACGGCGATGGCATCGGCGACCTTCGAGACGTCATCGGCCGACGCGGCCGACACCGTGATGTTCCGGATGTAGGTCGCGCGCATCAGCTTCTTCTGGACCGTGGTGTACGGCGCGAAGATCGTGTCGTCCTGGTCCTCCATCATCGCGGCCTGCCCCTTCGTCGCCATGATGCCGATGACCTTGAACGGCTGGTTCCGGACGCGGATGATCTGACCGATCGGGTCTTCGCCGTTCTGGAACAGCTGCTCTTTGACCGTGTTCCCGAGCACCGCGACTTTGGCGGCGGTCTGGACATCCTGCGAGCTGAAGAAGGTGCCCTCTGCGACCGCCCACGACTTGATCAGCGGCAGGTCGATGTCGGTGCCCTGGATCCGCGTCTGCCAATTTGAGTTGCCGAAGATGACCTGGTTGCGCGATTCGATCCCGGCTGCCAGGTAGCGGATTCCCGCAACCTCGTTTCGAATCGCCTCGGCGTCTTCCGCGGTCAGGGAATTGGCGGAGCCGAAGCCGCCGCGGACGCCGCCCGAGGAGAAGTTCCCGGCGTTGACGTTGATGATGTTCGTGCCGGCGGACATGATGTTCGCCTCGATGGACGACTGCGCGCCGTTGCCCAGGGCGACCATCGTGATCACCGCGCCGACGCCGATGATCATGCCGAGCATGGTCAGCGCGGTGCGCATCTTGTTGCGCATGAGCGCCCGGAAGGCAATTCGAAACGTCATGAAGATGGACATGCTGTATCTCCCTCTATCGCGCGGCCTCGACGCCGTTGGCCTCCGGCGCCTCGTCCTCGTCCTCCTCGACGAGCGGCGGCAGGGCGGCGAGTTCGATCTTGGCCACCCGGCGCTTCTCGACGCGGCTGTCTGACACGATCTTCCCGTCGCGGAACGAGATGACGCGATGGCCGTAGTCGGCGATATCGTGCTCGTGCGTGATGAGGATCACCGTGATGCCCTGATCCTCGTTGAGGCTCTGGAAGATCTCCATCACCTCGATGCTGGTGCGCGTGTCGAGGTTGCCGGTCGGCTCGTCGGCGAGCACGATCGACGGGTTGTTGATGAGCGCGCGGGCAATCGCCACGCGCTGCTGCTGGCCGCCGGACAGCTGGTTCGGCAGGTGGTGCGACCGGGCTTTCATCCCGACCGCCTCCAGGGCGGCCATGGCGCGCTTGTGGCGCGCCGCCGCCCGCCCGCTCTTGGCATTGTAGAGCAACGGCAGCTCGACGTTCTCGAGCGCCGTCGTGCGCGCGAGCAGGTTGAAGCCCTGGAACACAAACCCGATCTTGTGGTTCCGCACGGCGGCCAGCTCGTTTTTCGACAGCTTGGCGACATTGCGGCCGTCGAGGATGTAGTGCCCCGAGGTGGGGCGATCCAGGCAGCCCAGGATGTGCATGAACGTGGACTTGCCGGACCCCGAGGGCCCCGTCACCGCAATGAACTCCCCAGGTTCGATATCGAGGGAGACGCCGCGGAGCGCGTGGACCTTGACTTCCCCCACGACATAGATCTTCGTCAGGTGCTGAACAGAGATGAGCGGCATAACAGTCCTATCGGGAGCATCACGTGTTGAACCGTCCTAACGATCGAACATGCCACGCGGGCCACCGAACCCGCCGCCGCGCCCGCCGCCACCGCCCCGGCCGCCGGGCATAAACGGCATCTGGTTCATGTTGGTGCGTGCGGTGGAGGTCTCGCCGATCGTGACGTCGGTGACGACCTCTGTACCCTCCGTGAGGCCCTCGCCGAGCAGCTCCGTGTACGTGCCGTCCGAGATGCCGGTCCGGATGCGCGTCTGGGCGATCTGGCCGTTGGCGTAGACGTAGACGCGGCCCGTGCCCTGCGCGAGCTGCAGCGGCCCGAACAGCGAGTCAATCGTCTGCGCCGAGGTGGTCGCCAGCGCCATGGCTGACGCGTCCTGGGCCGGCGCGCCCTGTCGGCCGACGCCCGCCTGGCCTGGGAACCCACCGCCCGCGCCTCGCTGGCCGAGCTGGGCCCGCTGTTCCGGCGTCATGGTCTTCATGCGTTCCTCGAATCGGGCACGCGCCTCAGCGTCCATCGCGCCACCCGGGGCGCCCCGGAACCCTCCGGCGCTGTCGGTCTGCGGACCCCGCTGACCGCCCGGCGCGGCGGCTGCCTGGCCGCGCTGATCGGCCTGCTGGCCTCCTCGCTGGGTGCTCCCCTGGGCGCCGCCGCGCTCTCCGTTTGCTGCGGCTCGCGCGCCGTTGGCGCCCGCGGCCCCGCGCCCACCGCCGGTCAGCTCGGGCGGAATCTCCTGCTTGAGCGCCGTATAGATCTCGGGCGTCGGCCGGAACCGCATCGCGGTGTTCGGCACGCGCAGGATACCCTCGCGTCTCGCGATCTCGATCGTGACAGTAGCCGTCATTCCCGGCTTCAACTTGAGCTGCGGGTTGGGCACGTCGATGACGGTGATGTAGGTCACGACGTTCTGGACGACGGTTGGCTGCAGACGGACCTGCCGCACGGTGCCGACGAAGGTCTCGTTCGGATGCGCATCGACGCGGAACCGGGCGATCTGGTTGGGTCGAATCATTCCCACGTCCGACTCGTCAACCGAGGCTCGCGCCTGCATCTTGGTCAGGTCGGCTGCGAGGAGGAACAGGGTGGGCGCCGACATGCTGGCAGCGACCGTCTGGCCCACGTCGACGTTGCGCGAGATCACGATCCCGTCGATGGGCGCGACGATGATGGAGTTGTCCAGATTGACCTGCGCCTGGGTGAGCGACGCCTCAGACTGCTTCAGCGACGCTTCAGAGGACTTCAGGCTGGCCTCGGCCTGCCGAACACTGAGGCGGGCGTTCTCGAGGTCCTGCGCCGTGTTGAGCTTCCTCTCGGCCAGCGCCTCGGCACGCTTCAGCTTGACGATCGAATCTTCCAGGCTGACCTTGCGGTTGTCCACGTCGGTCTGCGACCGGACCAGGTTCGCCTTCTGCTGGTCGATCTGCGTCTGGAACAAGGCCGGATCGAGCCGGGCGATCACCTGCCCCTTCTTCACGATCGAGTTGTAGTCGGCGTGCAGCTCTCTGACGGTCCCGGAGACCTGCGAGCCGACGGTCACGGTCGTCACGGCCTCGAGCGAGCCGGTGGCCTGGACGTTCTGCAGCACGTCACCGCGGGAGACCGGCAGTGTCGTGACCTTCACTTCCTGGGGCCCCGTCCGGTACCGGTAGTAGCCGAAAGCGGCCGCCCCCGCTGCAATCAGGAGGAACAGAATGATCAGATACTTTTTCATGTCGATGACTCCGAGGCGTGATTACGCCTCATGCGAAACGCCGCGTATCAGGCCCTTCCAGCCTTCCTCGAACAGCGTGTACACCGTCGGAACGAACACCAATGTGATCAGCGTCGACGTGGTCAGGCCGCCGATCACGACGCGCGCCAGCGGGGCCTGCAGTTCCGACCCTTCTCCGATCCCCAGAGCCAGCGGCACGAGCCCGAGCACGGTCGTCAGCGACGTCATCAGGATCGGGCGAAGCCGCGTCCGGCCCGCCAGCTCGACCGCCTGCCGGAGCGGCAGCTTGTCGCGGCGCCGAAGCACGTTCGTGTAGTCCACCAGCAGAATCGCGTTGCTGACGACAATGCCCGCCAGCATGATCACCCCGATGTACGCCTGCATGTTGAACTGCGTCCCGGTCAGCAGCATGATGGTGACCACGCCGATGGCCGCCAGCGGGATCGAGAACATGATGATGAACGGGTCCCGCAGCGACTCGTACTGCGACGCCATGACCGCGTAGACGAGGACCATCGCGAGGATGAGCATCATCTGCAGCTGGTTGAACGCCTGCGCCTGCTGCTCAACCTCCGCGCCGAAGCCGACCGAGAAGTCCTTCGGCGCCTGGATTTCCGGGATCCGGGCTTCAACGGCCCGGAGCGCGTCGCTCAGCGGGACTTCGATTTCGGCGTTCACGTAGCTGATCCGCTCCTGGTTCTTGCGTTCGATCTGGATCGGGCCCATCTGCGTGTCGACCGAGACCAGGTTCTTCGCCTGCACGACCTGGCCTGCCGGCGTGCTGATCCGGACCTCGTTCACGTCGTTCAGCTGCTGGCGATCCTCCTCCCGCAGGCGCACGATGATTGGATACTCCCATCCCCGCTCACGGTAATAGGCGGCTTGGGTCCCCGCGATGTTCGTGCGGATCGTGGAGGCAATGTCCTGCTGGCGGAGGCCGAACAGCGCGGCCTTCGGCCGGTCGATGCGCACGGCGAGCTCGGGACGCCCTTCTTCGCGGCCGATCCGGACGTCGGCGATGCCCGGGATGGTGTCCATCACCTCTTTGGCCCGTCGCGCCAGCCGCTTCGAGTCCTCGAGGTCGTGCCCGCGGATCTCGAGCTGCAGCCGGCTGGAGCCGCCGCCGGTTGTAAACATCCGCGTCATCTGCTGGTTGCCGCCCGAGGCTCGGGCGCTGATGAGCACGCCGGGCATGCCCGACAGCTGCCGCCTGAGATCCGCGGCAATCTGCTCGTTCGAGCGCGTGCGCTGGTCCTTCGGCACCAGGCGGATCTGGAGGGTCCCGCGATGGTAGCCGCCCCCGCCGCCAAACCCGCCGCCCCCGCCGCCCGCCGAGGTGATGATGGAGGTCGCCTGGTTGCCGAGAATCTGCTTGACCATCTCCTCGAGCCGCAGCACGACGGCCTCCGTGCGCTCGATTCGGGTCCCCACGGGGAGCTCCGCCGTGACGCTCACCTCGCCCTCATCGGTCTGCGCCATCAGCTCGTAGCCGATCGTCAGCCACCGGGGCAGCCAGCCGGCCGGCGCCGCCAGGATCCCCGCGGCGACGAGGAACAGGCCGAAGCCGACCGCCAGCACCGTCGGGCGATGGGAGAGCGCCAGGTGCAGGAAGCGACGGTAGAAGTTGTCGAGATTCTCGAGGCCTGTCTCGCTCAGCGTGTACACGCGACCCAGCAGCCCCTTGCGCTCGGCGACCGGGGCCGGCAGCCTGAGCAACAGCGAGCAGAGCACCGGCACGAGCGTCACCGCCACGAACATCGACATCATCAGCGAGAACATCACGACGACGGCCAGCTGCTTGAACATGATGTTCGAGACGCCGGTCAGAAACAGCAGCGGCACGAAGACGGCGATGTGCGTGAGGATCGACGCGACAATGGCCGACCAGACCTCCTCGCTGCCCTCAATCGCGGCGAGCCGCCGATCCTTGCCGTGCTTCTCCATGTGCCGGAAGGTGTTCTCGAGCACGACAATCGAGGCGTCCACGATCATGCCGACGCCCAGCGCGAGACCGCCGAAGGTCATCGTGTTGAGCGTGAAGCCGGCGAAGTAGAGCAGGGCGAAGGTGCCAATGACCGAGATCGGGATCGACACGCAGATGATGAACGTCGATCGGAGGTTCCTGAGGAAGACGAAAATGATGATGACGACAAGGACCGATCCGACCAGCACCGCATCCCGCACGGCTCCGATCGAGCTCAAGATGAACCGGGAGCTGTCGTCAAGCACCATCATCCGGATGCCGGGCATCTCCGTGTTGATACGCTCGACCTCCGCCCGCACCTGCTCGGCAATCGCCACGGTGTTCTTGCCGGACTGCTTGGTGACCTGCATCCGGACGCCCGGCTTGCCGTTGATCCGCATGACGGAGCGGTTGTCTTCCGTTGAGTCCTGCACGTCCGCGATGTCCTTGAGGTACACCGGGACGGTCCCCTTGGTGAGCACGACGAGGTCGCGGATCTGCTCGAGGCTCTCGAACTGCCCCTGGCTGCGGAGCAGGTACGTCATGTCCCCTTCATCGATCTCGCCGAGCGGGGTGTTCTGGTTCTCGGTCCGGAGCAGGGCGGTGACGCGATCGACCGACAGGTCGAGGGCGGCGATCTTCTCCTTCGACAAGAGGACGTGGATCTGCCGCCGCAGGCCGCCCGTCACGCTGACGGCTGCCACGCCCTCCACCCGCTCGAGCCGCGGCGACAGCTCGTTGGTCGCAATCTCGCGGAGCGTCACGCGGTCGTAGTCGCCCTCGACGCCCACGCTCATGATCGCCTGCGTGCTCGAGTCGAACTTCATGATCGTCGGGGCGTCGGCCTCTTCGGGCAGCCGCCCGCGCACCCGGTCGATCTTCGTGCGGATGTCGTCGGCCGCCTCGTTCAGATCGGTGCCCCAGGAGAAATTCAGCCGGACGTTCGACGAGCCTTCCGACGAGGTGGCGCTGATCCGCTCGAGGCCCGGCGAGGCCGCGACCGCCTGCTCGAGGGGCCGGGTGATCAGGTCCTCCATCTCGAGCGGCCCGACACCCGAGTACGACACGCGGACCGTGACGCTCGGCATCGTCACCTCGGGCATCAGATCGACGGGCAGACGCGTGAGCGCAATGGCGCCGAGCAGGATGATCACCGCGCTCATCATGAACATCATGACCGGCCGATTGATCGCTGTACGCGGGATGCTCATGGTGGTCTCCTGCCAGTCTCCAGATGCTACCGGGTGCCCTCGCCGCGCGGCGCTCCGGCCGGCGGGCTGCCTGCACGCGCGCCGGCCGGACGTCCGCCGCCCGCACGCCCCGCGCCGCGGCCGGAGGCGCGGCCCGGCGTCGTCGGGGCGGTCTGGCCCGGCAGCAGGATCGTGTCGCCGTCGCGAAGCGCGGCCGCGCCGGTCGTGACGACCTGATCGCCGTCGGCGACCCCGTTCCTGATCTCAATCTGCGTTGCGTCCTGCAGCCCGGTTTCCACCGGACGGAAGGCGGCCTTCGACTCGGGTGCGGCGACAAAGACGCCGCGCTTGCCCTCGACAATGACCACGGCATTCTGCGGCACCGCCAGGACGCCGGACCGCTGCTCGACCATGATCCGCACGCGGGCATACATGCCCGGCTTCAGCCGGAAGCCCGGGTTCGGCACCTCGATTTCCATCTGCGCCGTCCGCGTCGCTTGATCGAGCACCGGCGCCAGGCGCGCCACGGTTCCGGCAAACGTCTCGCCGGGGTACGCGTCAACTTCCACGGTCGCCGGCACCCCCACCGAGATCCTCCGAATGTCCTTCTCCACGAGGTTCGCCACCAGGCGCACCAGGTGGATGTCCACGACCGAGACGACCGGCGAGGCCGTCGAGGCCCAGGCCCCCGGGTCCAGGTTCCGCTTGCCGACAAAGCCGTCGACGGGCGACCTGATGATCGTGTTGCTCAGGTTGATTTTCAGCTCTTCGAGCCGCGCCTTGGACTGCTCGAACTGCGCCTGCGCCAGCTCCAGCTGAGCGGTCGCCGACTGGAACCGCGACTCGGCATCATCAAGCGTCTGCTGCGAAATCAGCTGCCGCGTGAACAGGTTGCGCGACCGGTCGAGGTTGGTCTTCGCGAAGTTCAGATCCGCTTCACGCTGGCGGATGGTCGCCTGGCTGACGGCGAAGGAGGCCTCGGACTGTCTGACCTGCTCCTGAATCTCGCTGTCTTCGAGTCTCGCCAGTTCCTGCCCGCGCCGGACGCTGGCGCCGATGCGGACATTGACCGCCTGCAGTCGTCCGCCGCTCTTCGGGGTCACGTCAACCGTCTGCGCGCCGACCAGGCTGCCGACAATCATCACGTGCTCGGTCAGGTCGGCCCGTTTGACCGGCGTGAGCTCGACGGTCATCGGCACGCGCACCGAAGGGGCGAAGCCACCACCGCCACGGCCGCCGAAGCCCGGGCCGGAGTCCGTGCCTCTGGCGGAGGACGTCGCCTCTTCCTGGGGGCCCGCCGCGCTGCCCGACCGCAGCAGCAGGACGAGGACCACGACCACCACGACACCGACGCACGTCAGCACGATCGCTTTACGCATAGTCATCACTCGGACGCCGTCCGCTCCGGAACGCTGATTGGTCGGGCGTCTTCCCGTGCCCGCCCGCCGCCCGAGGGCCGCACCCCGTCAGGGCGGCGGCCCCCGCCCGGCTTCTGCCGCTTTCGCGAAACCGGGTTACCGCGAGACGATCTGCAAGGCCTCGAGGCTGACGAGGGCCTTGCGGTAGTTCAGGATCGCCCGCAGCTCGCTGTTCTGCGCGTCGCGCAGATCGCGCTGGTACTGGACGACCGTGTAGTTGGTCGACATCCCGACCTCGAACTTGCTCTGCTCGGCTTCGAGCTTCTTCTGCGACAGCTCGCGCGAGGCGGTCGCCGCCTGCACCTGCTCCAGGTAGTTCTGCACCTGGATCACGGCGTTCGTCAGGTCGGTGGCCACCGTCAGCTCGAGCGCCCGCAACTGCGCCTGCGACTGCTGGAGCTGAATCTTGGCCCGAGCGTAGCCGGCTTCCTGCGAACTCTGGCCGAGCGGATACGAGAAGTTGACCGACACGTTCCAGCTCGGGATCTTCGCCTTTCGGAGGATGGTCAGCGCGTCAACGTACCCGCCCGGAACCGTACTGATCACCTGGCCGCCGAGCGCCGCGCTGCGGGTCAACTGCGTGCCGCCGCTGCCCTGGGTCGTGTACGAGGCGCTGAGGTCCGCGCCGGGCAGCGTCTGGTTCCGCAGGTACCGCAGGTTGAGCTCGGAGCTCCTCAGATTCTCGCGCGAAGTGATGATGTCGGTCCGGTTCTCAATGGCGGTCCGAATCATCGCAGCGAGATCAATCGGCTGCGGCGTCACGGCCGCCGGCCGATCCACCGGGTTGATCGAGGCGTTCCACAGAGGATCCTGCGTGCTGCTGACCAGGTACCGTTTGAGCGTCAGCTCCGTGGTCCTGCGGGTGTTCTCGGCGGCAACCAGGCTCTGGCGACGGTTTGCCACCTCGGCCTGCGCCTGCAGCACGTCGATCGGCGCCATCGTGCCGACCTCCACCCGCACCTGGTTGTCCTCGACGAGCTTTTCGGCCAGCGCCAGCGACGCCCGCGACGCGTCGAGCGCCTGGACGGCGTACACCAGATCCCAGTACGCGTTGCGCATGTTGGCAACCGTGTTTGTCGTCACCGTGCGCAGCGTGACATCGGCCAGGCGCCGGGTGATCTCGGAGGTCAGCAGCGAATTGCGGCCCGAGTCGATCGCGCGATTCCGCAGCAGCGGCTGCGAGTACGACAACTGGAGACTCGAGTTGTAGCTCGGATTGAGGAGCGTGTTGTTGGAGTTGGTGTCGCCGCGGCTGTTGTTGAAGCTGACGTTAACCGATCCGCCGGTCCACCGTATCGACTGCTGCAGGCCCGCGTTGTAGGTGAGCGTGGACGAATCGACCACCTGCCCGCCCGAGATCTGCGAGGTGCCCTGCGACCGCCGGCTCTGGTTGCCGACCGTCGAGCTCAACGTCGGACGATAGGCGGCCTGAGCCTGCACCACCGCGTAGTCCTGGATCTGCGGGTTCAGCCGCTGCACGCTGATCTCGATGTTCTGGTCGAGCGCCATCTTGACGGCGTCATCCATCGTCAGGTTCACGACCTGCTGGGGCGGGACCTGGGCGACCGATGGCTGCTGGACCTCGGCTCGCGCCTGAATCTGCTCCCGCGCCTGCGCCATCAGCTCCTGCAGGCGCGCGTCGGTGAGTTGCTGCGCCGCGGCCGGAACCGCCAGCGCCAGCACGAGGCCCGCCACGACAAGGCCGACGGACCGGTTACGAGAAAAGGACCTGTTCACGGATCGCCTCCACACATGCGCGCGTAGCGCGCGACTACTTGCGGTCTCCGGGACCACGCGAGCGACCCCGCTCGCGGCTCGCATGCAACTCCTTCAACTTCACCCTCTGCTCGGAGGTGAGCACGCGGTCGAGACGAAACAGCATCAACGTGCGGGCCAGCCCCAAGTCGGCCCGCAGGCCCTCGACCTGGCCCCCGAGGCGCTCGACCTCGGCCTCGGTGGCCTCCGGCCTTTCAATGAGCGCCGACAGCGCTCGCTCCTGCTTGGACAGCTCGTCGTAGTGCGGCCACATCTTCTGGAGCGACGTCTGGAAGATCTCCTCCAAACGGGTGACCTGATCGCTCGAAAGCCCGATCGCGGCCTTCGACTTCTCGTCCTGCCACCATTTGAACGACTGGGCCCCCGATTCCGGCACCCACGCCAGCAGCGTCACGACGACCATCGCCGCGATTCGTGCCATCCTCATGACCGCTCCTGGGAACACCATAATCTCAAGAGCCATTACGACCGAGAGAGCCCGGCTGTTTACCGGCGGGGCCAGGTTCCGCGGCCAGCAGAGCCAGCCGCTCAATGACTTGACCCACAATGACATCCGGCGTCGAGGCCCCGGCGGTGAGCCCGACGGCCACCTCCTGCCGCCTGGGGAGCCAGTCGGCGGCGGATACCTCCTCGGCACCCCCGACGGGCAGGTAGCGAATCTCATCCGGCGACACCAGGCCGTCGGTGTCGGCGATGTGGTAGGTCGGGACCCGATCGGCGCAGATCCGCGCCAAGTTGCAGGTATTGCTGCTGTTATACCCCCCAATGACCACCATCAAGTCAAGCGGATGGTCTTCGAGCAGCGCCGCAACCGCCCTCTGGCGGTCCTCGGTTGCGCTGCAAATCGTCTCAAACGCCCGGAAGTGGTCCGCCAGGGCGTCGGCGCCGTATCTGTCCGCCAGGGCCTGCCTGAACATCTCGCCGATCGCCAGCGACTCGGACATGAGCATGGTCGTCTGGTTGGCCAGACCGATCCGCGCGAGATGGCGTTCCGGGTCAAACCCGGGGGAGGTAGCCTCGGCGAAACGGGCCAGGAACGCCGCCGCATCCCCCCCGTGGCGAATAAACGAGCACACGGCCTCGGCCTCACGGCGATCGAGCACGATCAGGAACGGTCCGTTCGGGTGCCTGAGCGCCTGCGAGGCGGTCGCCCGCGTCTCCTGGTGCAGGACCTTCCCGTGAATGACGGAGGTGAAACCATCCTCAGCGTACCGCCGAACGGCCCTCCAGACGTTGAGAACGGAGCCGCAAGTGGTGTCGACGAGCGTGCAGCCCCGCGCCTCGAGCCGGCTCAATTCGTCCACCGTCACCCCGAACGCCGGCAGCACGACGACGTCGGCCGGGCCCAGCCGATCGAGGCTCTCACCGGGATCCGTCAGGAACCGCACCCCTTGCGACCGGAGCTTGTTGTTGACGTGCGGGTTGTGGATGATCTCGCCCGTCAGATAGATGGCAGACTCGGGAAAGCGGAGCCGGACCTGATAGGCGTAGTTGACCGCGCGGTCGACGCCGTAGCAGAAGCCGAACTCCCGGGCGAGATAGACCGTCAGACGGCCGGATCGGTATTGGTACCCGTCCTGCTTGACCCTTTCGATGAGCGGGCTGTGATAGTCGGCGCTCAGGCCGGGCCCGACGGCAGCCGTCAGGTCCAGGCCCCTGCGGAAGATCAGCGACGGCACACTCAGGTCTCTTCCTTGCCACCAGCCGTGGAGTTACTTCGGTCGGGCCGCCGCCTCTCGGACGTGCGGGGTGAGCGCATCCAGCGCCTGCAACTCGGCGATCCGCTGCTGGGTCAGCGCATCCTCGAGCTCCTTCAGGAACGCTTCGTCGCGGCTCGGGTTCTCGGCGGGCAGATCGCGAGTCCCAGCCGGCCCGACGCTGTCCGGTTGCGTGGCGCGCATCTGGACCGCCGGGGGCGCCGCCGAGACGCTGGCGCTCGATGAGGTCTGGTTCCCTTGCTGATAGAGCAGCCGGCCCGCGACCACACCCAACAGAAGACCGGCGGCCGCCGCTGCGGCAACCCAGCGATACAGATGGCGCGCGCCTGCCGGCCGCATCCGGACCGGCAACTGAGGGAACGGGATGACCCGGGCCGAATGCTCGGCCCCTTCGAGGCGGCGCATCACACGTTCGTGCTGTGCCGCGAGCCGGTCGGGGGTGAAGTAGGCATCCGCTTCGGCGATCGCGTCCTGGCGCAGGTCCTCGAGTGACGCCGTGAGCTCAGCGACGCGCCGGGTGCAGGCCTCGCAGGTTCCGACGTGCTCGCTTGCCGCCGCGACCGCGTCGTTGTCGGACCGATTCCCGGCACGCGCGAAGTAGGCGTCGATCAACTGCTCGTCGGTCGGATGCTGACGGCTACTCGGTTTCACGGCTCTCCTCCAGATGCGCGCGGAGCCTGTGCACCGCCCGGAACAGGTGGACCCGGACAGTGGATTCGCTCATTCCCGTCAACGTCCCCACCTCGCGGGGAGACCGCCCGTCAATGTGGCACATCACGAACACCGTTCGCTGCCGTCCTCTGAGCGACCCGATGGCGCGTGCCAGCTTCTGTCGGCGCTCCCGGCTGACCAGCAGGTCCTCGGGCGTCGGCGCGGACCCTGGCACCGCCTCCAGGCCGCTTCGAGGGTCGCCATCCGGCTGGGCGGCCGGAAAGGCCAACCACCGGTTTCGCCGGTGCAGAGCCTTCTGCCGGTCCAGGCAGCCGTTGACCAGGATCTTCGCGAACCACACGCCGAAGGGCATCTCCTCCCTGAACGACGCAATGTGCGAGAAGACCTTGAGAAAGGCGTCCTGAACCGCCTCATCGGCTTCCGCCCCGTCCCTCAGGAAGTGGAAGGCAATCCGTGACGCCCTCCGCTGCTCGAGCCTGACGATCTCCGCAAACCGTTCGCGCGCAAGGGCCAAGTCCCCCTGCAGCACGAGCGACTTGACCTCGATCGCCACCCGCGACGTCTCGCTCCGAGCCTGTGCGGCGCCCGCCGGCCTGTCGTTCTCGCCGGCTGGGGTGTCCGGCCCGGGATCAGAAGTTGGTCGCATCCTCGGCTCGTCAGGCCGACCAATTCCTATCGTCAATTACGATGGGAGCGGTCGAACGTTTACATTCACATTGTACCAGGAGTGACAGGCTGCCGCCCGGTTGGGGTTCTGAGGGCACCCGTCCGCGGTTGGCGTCTTCCGCGGGAGCCGGCCATCCGAAGCAACTGCGTGCCCGGATAATAAAAGGAGAGGATGGCCTCCTCCGACTCTCCGGCCCGCGCTCGGGCGAGCGCGCCCGCCTGGCAGAGGCCCACACCGTGGCCGGACCCTCTGCCTTCAAAGACGAAGGTATTGCCGAGCTTGCGGACGGCGAACATGGTGCTGCGCAGCGTCATCGCGCCGAGCGTGGCGGTCAGGACGGAGCGGAACGTCTCGCCGCGTACACTGCGGACTTGAGGTCCGGCCAAGACCACCGTTGCCGCTCTCCCGGCTTCGTCACGGCCGCTGATCGTCACCTCGTCGAGCCGGTTGCCCGGATCGGTGCGCTGATCGCGGCCGAGCGCGGACAGCAGGCGCTTGCCGTCCACCTCGACCCGCCACCCCGCGGTCCGCTCGCACGGCGGGTCGACGCGTGAGACGAGGTAGGGCTCCGGCCGGCCGCCCCAGACGGACTCCGCGCGGCTGGTGCGCCCGCCGCAGCTCGAATGGAACAGGGCGTTGATAGGCCGGCCTTCCGACACGACGATGACGCCGGCCGTCTCGGACGCGCCGTTTCGAGCCAGGCGCGCCGAGAGGCTCTCAACCGGCAGCTGACGGAACATCTGGCAGTGGTCGGTGGCGCAGAGGTCAAACCCCTCGGAGGCGTGCCGGCCGAGGTTGGCCACGGCGTAGGTCCGGCACAGGATCGCCTGGAGCCGGCGCATCGACGCCGCAGACCGCGGCTCGAGGTCGATGCGCCCCAGTTCAGCGTCGACGCAGCCCGCCACGTACTCTTCCAGCGGCAGACGACGGATTCTCGTGATGCCTGGGCGCTCTTCGACTCGAACGCGTAATTCCGCGACCAGCGCCGACGGAGGTTCGCCCGCGGCAACGGGGCGGGGCGGCCGTGTCGCGCACGCCGGTGACATGGCCGCGAGCAGCGTGATCCACACGAGCCAGCGCACCGGGACACCGGTCGCGGACGTTTCCCTGCGGCGGGGCCGGCATCGCGGGCTGTTTGCGGTAGGATAGGCGCCAGGCATGTCGTTCGAACCTGTCATCGGCCTCGAGATTCACGCGCAGCTGCTGACCGAGACCAAGATCTTCTGCGGGTGCCGCATCTCGTTCGGCGCGCCCCCGAACTCGCTGGTCTGCCCGGTGTGTCTTGGCCTGCCCGGCGCGCTGCCTGTGCTGAACAGCGCCGCCGTGGACCTGGCGCTTGCCGCGGCGCTGGCGCTTGGCTGCCGCGTGCTCCCGGTCTCGGTGTTCGCCAGGAAGAACTACTTCTATCCGGACCTGCCCAAAGGGTATCAGATCTCTCAGTACGACCGGCCGCTTGCCGTGGAAGGGCGGCTGGAATACGTGAGCCGGGGTGTCAGCCACCGCGTGGGCATCACCCGCGTGCACCTCGAAGAGGACGCCGGCAAGCTGTTCCACGAGGGGTTTACCGACTCCGACGAGAGAAGCTACGTCGACTTCAACCGGAGCGGCGTCCCTCTGGTTGAGATCGTGACCGCGCCGGAGATCCACTCGGCGGCCGACGCCTCGGAGTTCTTCGAGCGGCTGCGCGCAATCCTGGTCGAGATCGGCGCGAGCGACGGAAACATGGAGGAGGGCAGTCTGCGCTGCGACGCCAACGTCTCGGTGCGGCGGCCGGGCGCCGCCGGCCTGGCGCCCCGGACCGAGGTGAAGAACCTCAACTCGTTCAGGTTCCTCCAGCGGGCGCTCGAATACGAGATTGACCGCCAGAGCGAGATCGTGCGCGCGGGCGGAGAGGTGCGCCACGACACGCGCCTGTGGGATCCCTCTGCGGGCCGGACCGTTGCCATGCGGGCCAAGGAAGCGGCGGAGCAGTACCGCTATTTTCCCGAACCGGATCTCCCGCCGCTCGCGGTTGCGGCCGAGCGCGTGGCGCGGATCCGGGCGGCGTTGCCCGAGTTGCCGGAAACGCGCAAGCAGCGTCTGCTCGCCGAGTACGCGATGCCGGAGGCCGACGCCGCGCAGATTGCGGCCTCGGCGGCCATGACGTGCTACTTCGAGGAAGCCGCTCGCGCTGCGGAGAACCCCAGAGCCGCGCGCACCTGGGTCATCGGCGAGGTGACACGCGTCCTGCGCGAGAGCGGCACGCCGATCGAACGGATGAAGGTCCCTCCGGCCGATCTCGGCCGGCTCATCCGCTTGATTGAGGGGGGAACGATCAGCGGATCCGCTGCCAAGGCCGTCTTCGAGGAGATGGCGGCGTCCGGGCGGCCGCCGGACGCAATCGTCGAGGAGCGAGGCCTGCAGCTGCTGAACGACGAGGCGGCAGTCCGTGCCGTCGTCTCCGAGGTGATCGCCGCGAACGCGAAGGCGGTCGCACAATACCGCGGCGGCAAGACCCTGGCGTTCGGTCACCTGGTCGGCCAGGTGATGAAGGCGACCGGAGGCCGGGCCGATCCCCGGCTCGTCACGACGCTCCTGAGGCAGGTCCTGGATGGTGCGGGCTCGGCGTCGCGGGACGCACCCGCGGAGTGACCGGCCCGCTGTGCTAAGATGCCAGCCGGGCCGGCGGCCCGCCACCGCGTGATTGAGACGCACCTGCTGTCGAAACTCTACGGGCGGGAGACCTACGCTCTCCGGGACCTGTCCATCTCGGTGGCGAAGGGGGAGTTTGTCTTCCTGACTGGGCCAAGCGGCGCCGGCAAGACCACGCTGCTGCGGCTGCTGCTGTGTCAGGAACGGCCGACGTCGGGGCGGCTGTCCGTCGGTGGGCGCGATCTGGCGCTGCTCCCCAAGGACGAGATCCAGGCGCACCGCCGCAGCGTGGGCTTCGTCTTTCAGGATTTTAAGCTGATTCCCCAGCGGACCGTCTTCGAGAACGTGGTGTTCGTCCCGCGGATCCTCGGGCTGCCCGCGGCCATGCAGGCGCGGCGGGCCTACCAGGTCGTCAAGTGGGTGGGCTTGCAGCATCGACTGAGCGCCTACCCGCTGGAGCTCTCCGGCGGCGAGCAGCAGCGGGTGGCCATTGCCCGCGCCCTCGTGAACGAGCCGTCGCTCATCCTTGCCGACGAGCCTACCGGAAACCTCGATCCGGATCTGGCGTTCGAGATCATGGGGCTCTTCCGCGACATCAACACGAGCGGGACGACGGTGCTGGTCGCGACCCACGATCGCGAGCTGATCCGGCGCGTGGGCCGCAGGGCCATCACGCTCAGCCAGGGACGTGAGGTGCAGACGTGAGGCACGGGGGGCGGCCATGACGCGTGCGCTGCGCTACTTCGTGACCGAGGCGCTCCTCAGCTGCTGGCGCAGCCGTCGAGCCACGCTGCTGTCCGTCTTCACGATCGCCACCGCCCTCTTCGTGCTCGGCGCCGTGCTGCTTGTGACCTTCAACGTCGATCGCGCCGCGGTGGCCTGGCGGGCCGCATCCGAGATGTCGGTCTACCTGCGGCACACGATCACCGCGGACGAACAGGCGGCCGTCGAGCGCCTGCTGGCTGCGAGCCCGCTGGTGGCCGCCAGAGAGTACGTGTCCCGCGACGAGGCCCGCCGCCGGTTCCAGCAGTTCTTCCCGGATCTGGCGCTGGCGTCTGCGGATCTGCCGGAGAATCCGTTCCCGGCCTCCTTCGAGGTGCGGCTCCAGGCGGCCACCGCGACACCCGAGGCGGCGAGCGCATTCGTCCGCCGCGTCGAGCGGGAGCCAGGCGTGGCCGACGTGCAGTACGACCAGCGCTGGTTCGATCGCCTGGCGTCGGTGACGGCGGGCGTCCGCTGGGTCGGCGTGGGGCTGGCCCTCGTGCTGGGCGCCGCGGCGGCGCTGACCGTCGCCAACGTCGTGCGCCTGGCCCTGTTCGCGCGCCGCGACGAAGTGGAGATCATGCAGCTGGTCGGCGCGCCGTTGTCGTACATCCGCGGCCCGTTCGTCTGCGAAGGGATTCTCCACGGCGGCGCCGGGTCGCTGCTCGCGCTCGTGGCGCTGGCCGCAGGATTTCTTGCTGTCGCGCTCCGGTTCGGCCCTGCGATCGCGGGGATGCTCGGCGGAGAGTCCCTCCGGTTCCTGCCGGTCTCGCTGTGGCTGCTCCTGCTGATCGGAGGCATGGCAGTGGGATGCCTGGGTGGGTGGGTCGCGGCGCGGGGTGTGCGATGAGCCTCCCCGGTTGCGGGACCGTCCGGGTCCGGGACCGTCCGGGCCGTTGACACCCGCCGCCGACGGCACTACACTCGGGAATGTCAGTGGTTGTCGTTTCCGAAGGGGTCGCATGCCTCGTTTCGAGAGCTACTCCTGGCTACCACGCGCAACACGTTCGACACCTCACAGCGACTTCTACCGGGAAGAGATCCTCAAACACCAGCGTTGGATCGAGCGGCAGCGCGAGTACTACTCGGAGCGCGCGGTCACGGGCGTAGAGACGGCGCTCAGCCGGCTGCTCGCGCACCTCGATGATTTGTGCCGCCAGCAGGACGCCGACCAGCTCGTTTCGCGTCTGTTGCGGAAGATCGACGTGGTCACGGGCCTGTCAGCGTGGTCCGAGACCAAGAAGGTGAACTGACGAACCCGCCCGCCTCCCTCCGGCAGGACTGCCTCACGATATTCCGCGCGGCCGTTGACGCCGCCGGTGTCGATCGTTCGCTCGAGCGCGCGCTGTCGTTGTCGGCCGTCCCGCTCGCCGCCGGCTCGCGGCGCTGCCGCGTGATTGCGGCAGGGAAGGCTGCCTCGGAGATGGCTGCAGCGTTTGTCCGACTCGCGCCGGTTGCTGTCGGCGAGGCGATGGCCGTGGCCCCGCGTGGCGCCGCCGTTCCCCCGGCGCCGTTCGAGCAGTTCGTCGGCGGCCATCCCGTGCCCGATGAGGGCAGCGTGGCGGCCGGCCGTCGGGCGCTGGAGATCGCATCTGCCGTCACGGCGGATGACCGCCTCGTCGTGCTCCTGTCGGGTGGCGCCTCGGCCCTGCTCGCTGCGCCGGTCGATGGCGTGCGCCTGGACGAGAAACGCGCAGCCACCGACACGCTGCTGCGGGCAGGCGCCGATATCTACGCGCTCAACACCGTGCGGAAACACCTCTCGCGCGTCAAGGGCGGACGGTTGGCGGCAGCGGCCGGCGGGCCGTCGGCAACCTTCGCCGTGTCGGACGTGGTCGGCGACGACCTGAGCGTCATCGGGTCGGGGCCGACGGTTGCCGACCCGACGTCGTATGCGGATGCCCTGCGGGTGATCGATCGGTGCAGCCGCCGCCGCAGCATGCCAGCCGCCGTGGTCCGGTGGCTCGAGCGCGGCGCCCGCGGCGAGGTGCCTGACACGCCGAAGCCCGGGGATCCGCGGCTCTCCCGCGCCCAGGCGCTGGTTGTCGCCTCTCGCCTCGACGCGCTGGCGGGCGCCCGCCGGGCCGCCGAGGCGCTCGGCTACGCGGTGGCCGTGCACGCCGCGCCGGTCACGGGCGAGGCGCGGGTGGCGGCGCGCGGCTTTCTGGCCGCCGCGCTGGATCTGGCTTGCCGCCTGCCGCGGCCCGCGTGCGTGCTGGCTGCTGGCGAGACGACCGTCCGCGTGACCGGGTCCGGCCGTGGCGGGCGCAACCAGGAGTTCGCGCTGGCGCTGGCGCGTTCGCTCGTTGAGATCGGCCCGGCCGCAGTCGCGAGTCTCGGCACGGACGGCATCGACGGGCCCACCGACGCCGCCGGCGCCATCGTCGACTCGACGACGATCTCCCGCGCCGCGGCTGTACGGCTGGGCGACGCGGAGGACTTCCTGGACCGCAATGACTCGTACACGTTCCTGCGCGGCATCGGTGACCTCGTGATCGCGGGGCCGACCGGTACCAACGTCGGCGACCTGCAGATCCTGCTGCTCCCCTCGATGCGCCCGGCCGATCATGGCGACGCGTGAAGAGACCCTCCGGCGCATCCGCGAGTCGATTGACTTTCCCGCGACGGCGCGGGAGCTGATGCAGCGGCTCCAGATCCCGCGCGACGAACGCCTCGCGTTCCGCCGGCACCTGAAGGGGCTCGCGGCCACCGGCGAGCTGGTCCTGACCAGAGGGCATCGTTACAGCGTGCCCGGGACAATGAACCTGGTCGTGGGGCGGGTGCGGACGTCAGCCGGCGGCTTCGGTTTTGTCGTGCCGGAAGGGCCCGAGGAGGATGGCTCCGGCGACGTCTACATCCCCGCAGCCGGGCTCGGCGACGCGATGCACGGCGACAGGGTGGTGGCCCGGATCGATCGCGTCCCCCGCGGACTGCGACCCGAGGGCAGGATTCTGAAGGTCCTCTCCCGGGCCCACGCCATCGTCGTAGGGCGCTACCACGAGGAGACGCCCGGCCACGCGATGGTGACGCCGTTTGACGACCGGCTGCTGACCGAGGTGCACATCAGCCGCGGCGAGGAGGGCGAGGCGCGCGAAGGGGACATGGTGACGGTCGAGCTGACCCGATGGCCGACGCCGGCGCGGGGGCCGGCGGGAAGGGTCGCCGAGGTGCTGGGGCGGATCGATGAGCCCGGCGTCGATACGCGGATCATCATCCGGAAATACGGGCTGGCTGATGCGCGCGGCGCGGCAGCGGTCGACGAGGCGCGGAAACTGACGGGCGGGCACGCGCAGCCGTCACAGCTCGACGCGCGCCCGGCTGATACGGCGGGCCGGACCGATTTCCGTGCCGAGACCATCGTGACCATCGACGGCGAGCACGCCCGGGACTTCGACGACGCGGTGTCGGTGGCGCGCCTGCCCAACGGGCACTACCGGCTTGGCGTGCACATCGCCGATGTGTCGCACTACGTGCGTGAGGGCAGCGCGCTTGACGAGGAGGCCTTCGAGCGCGGCACCTCTGTCTACTTCCCGGAGCGCGCGCTGCACATGTTCCCGGAAGCGCTGGCGACGGGGCTCTGCAGCCTGAATCCCGGCACCGACAGGCTTGTCGTCTCGTGCCTGATGGAGATCGACGGCCGGGGGCGTGTCGTCCGGCATGAGTATCACGACGGGGTCATCAGAACGCGGGCCCGGATGACCTACACGGAGGTGAACCGCATCCTGACGGAGAGCGACGGCGAGGCCCGCGAACGACACGCGGCGCTTGTGCCGATGCTCGAACTGATGGCGGAGCTCCACGGCATTCTGAGCGAGCGGCGGCGCGCGCTGGGCTCGATCGACTTCGACCTCGAAGAGCCCGAGATCGTCCTCGATGACGAGGGCATGGTCGAATCCATCGTGGCCTCGGAGCGGAACATCGCCCATCGGATCATCGAGGAGTTCATGCTGCTGGCCAACGAGACCGTGGCGACGTCGCTCCAGACGAGCGGCGGGCCCGGCCTCTACCGGATCCACGAGGCTCCCGATCCCGTCAAGGTCGAGCGGTTCGAGCAGTTCGTGACCGGCCTCGGCTGCAGCCTGGCCGCGCCCCCGGACGGCGCGCGGCCGAGTCACTTCCAGGCGCTGTTGCGGCGGGTTCACGGCCTGCCCGAGGAGCGGCCCGTGGCGCTGCAGATGCTGCGCACGATGCAGAAGGCCCGGTACGCGCCGGCCAACCTCGGCCATTTCGGCCTGGCGTTTCCGAGCTACACGCACTTCACCTCGCCCATCCGGCGTTATCCGGACCTTGTCGTGCACCGCCTGCTCCGCAGGGCCCGCGCGGCCCAGCAGGAGTCCCGCACCGCATGGGAGGAGACGCTGCCCGACATCGCTCGGCACGTCTCGGAGGCCGAACGGCGGGCGGAGGACGCAGAGCGCGAGCTGATCCAGTGGAAGAAGGTCCGGTTCATGGCCGACAAGATCGGCGACGAGTTCCACGGATTCGTCACGGGCGTCGCGCCCTTTGGCCTGTTCGTCGAGCTCGTCGAGCACTTCGTCGAGGGACTGGTGCACGTCGCGAGCATGGCGGATGACTACTATCGGTTCGACGAGGCGAGCCATACGCTGCGCGGGGAGACGACGCGCAGGACGTACCGGTTGGGCGACAAGGTGCACGTCCAGGTGGTGTGCGTCGACATGTGGAAGCGCAGCATCGATCTCGGCCTCGTGGACATCCTCGACTCGCTGCGGCGCGACGAGCGCAACCGCGGCGCCCGGCGCTCCAGGGGGACAGCCGCGCGCGCGGGGCGCGCACGCGGCCCGGCACGCACCCGCCGCGGGCGTGCCGGCGGAGGCCGGAGGTAGCCATGCGCAGCGTCGTCGTCGGCACGGCCGGCCACATCGATCACGGCAAGAGCGCCCTCGTGCTGGCCCTGACCGGGACGGACCCGGATCGCCTGAAGGAGGAGAAGGCGCGAGGCATCACGATCGACCTCGGCTTCGCCCGCTGGAAGACCGCCGAGGTCGATTTCGCCTTTGTCGACGTGCCGGGCCACGAGCGGTTCGTGAAAAACATGCTCGCGGGCGTCGGCGGCATCGACATCGTGCTGCTCGTCGTCGCCGCCGATGAGTCGGTCATGCCGCAGACGCGCGAGCACTTCGAGATCTGCCGCCTGCTGCGGGTGCGGTCGGGCCTGATCGCGCTCACGAAGGTTGATCTGGTCGACGATGAGGTTGTCGATCTCGTGCGCATGGAGACGCGCGAGCTGGTGGCGGGGTCTTTTCTGGAAGGCGCTCCCGTCGTGCCCGTGTCGTCGAGAACCGGCCGAGGTCTGGCGGAGCTGTCGGCGGCGCTGCAGGAACTCGGCGCCGCAGTGCACCGCCCGCCGGCAGCCGGGGCGGCCAGGATGCCGATCGATCGCGTCTTCTCGATCAAGGGCTTCGGCACGGTCGTGACCGGGACGCTCGTTTCCGGCCGTCTTGCGCAGGACGACACGTTGGAGGTCTTGCCCGGCGGCCGGGAGGTGAAGGTGCGCGGCGTGCAGGTGCACGGCGAGCGGCAGGTTGCCGCAAGCACCGGACAGCGCGTCGCCGTCAACCTCGGCGGCGCGGAGGTCTCCGAGATTGCGCGCGGGGAGACGCTGACGGCGCCCGGCGCGTTCGCTCCGACGAGGCTGATCGACGCCTCGATCGAGGTCGTCAGCGGCGTCCGGCCGCTGAGGCACGCGGCACGCGTGCGGGTCCACCAGGGCACCAGCGAGGTCCTGGGCCGTGTCGCTCTCGTCGGCCCGGAGGCGGTCGAGGTTGCCGCGGGCGAGACGGCGTACGTCCGGCTTCGGCTGGAGTCACCCGCTGTCGTCACTCGCGGTGACCGGTTCATCCTGCGTGCCTACTCACCGCCGCAGACAATCGGCGGCGGGCTGGTCCTTGATCCCCGGCCGCCGCTGCGCGCCCGAATCCGCAGGGCGGATGGCCGGTTACGATTCGCGCAGCTCGACCCGGCACGGCACGGCGGAGAGCTCGCGGCCGATGGTGCGGTGATGCTGTGGGTCGGAGAGGCGGGGCTCCAGGGATTGCCGCCACGCGCCTTGAGCAGCCGCGCCGGCGCGGCTCCCGCCGAGGCCGCGTTGCTTGCCGATCGGCTGGTTGCGTCGGGCCGGGTGGCCGTCGTCGGCGATCGCCTGGTGGCGCCGGAGGCACTTGCCTCCGTGCAAGCGGACGTCCTCGCGGCGCTCGCCGCCTACCACGAGCGCGATCCGCTTGCGGAGGGCATGCCGCGCGAGGAACTGCGCGAGCGGCTGTTTTCCGCGGCGGCGCCGGGCGTCTACGAGCGCGTGCTCGACGAGCTGGCGGGCGCAGGCCGCGTGGCCGCGCGGGACCGCGTGGCGCTGGCCACGCACCGCGTGGCCCTCTCCGGCGACGATGAATCGGCGAGGGAGACCATCGTACGGGCGTTTGCCGACGCGGGCCTCCGGCCGCCGGATCCGTCCTCGCTGGCGTCGGCGCTCGGCCTCTCCGCCGGCACGGTCGAGCGCGTCGTCAAGCTGCTGCTCCGGCAGAAGGTGCTGGCGCGGGTCGACACCCTGATCTTCTACGACGAGGCGCTGCAGCACCTGAAGGCGGACGTCGTCGCGTGCAAGGCGGCCGCGGGAGGCGGCCAGGCGTCGTTGGATGTGGCGGGTTTCAAAGGCCGATTCGGCGTGACGCGCAAGTACGCCATCCCTCTGCTCGAGTACCTGGATCGGGAGCGTGTCACGAGGCGAGTGGGGGAGACCCGCGTGATCCTGTAGGCGGGAAGCAGGCGGCTAGTCGCGGCGGTCCGCCTCCTCCTTGCTGGCGTCCTTGAAGTTGCGGATCGCCCTTCCGATCCCCTTGCCGAGTTCGGGCAGGCGGCTCGCCCCGAACACGACAATGACGATCGCGAGGATGATCAGCACCTCGGGCAGGCCGATACGTCCCATGAGCAGCCTCTCTTCCTGGAAGTCGAACACCGACACCGACGTGGTGCCGACGCTCATTGTAACATCCGATCGTGTCGCGTTGCGCGTGCGCCCCTGACAGACGTCCGCCTGGCGCGTGGCTGGTCGTCCTGCCGAGTGGACCGCATCGCCTCGCGGCGGTCGCGCGGCCGCGGCGTGGCGGCGGCGCTTGAAGCCGGGCCCCATCGAGCGTACAGTACGGGTGATGCGCGTGCCGCTTCCGGCGGCGACGCGGGCGGATGTGCGACGAGGCGATGATGTTGCAGGCTGATACCGGACGGTTCACGATTGGCGTGTTTGAGGACGCCGCGACGGCGGAAGCAGCCCTCAGCGCCCTCAACCAGCAGGGGTTTCCCCCCGAGGCGCTCAGCCTGATCGCGAAGGGCACCACACAGGCTTCCGGTCTGATCGAGCAGGCAGTCCGCGGTCCAGCGCCGACGCTGCTGCTGCCGGGCCTTGGCGAGGTCATCGCAGCCGGACCGCTTGTGGACGATCTCGGACGTTCCGGCGGCAGTCTGGCGCAGGTTGGCCTGGCCACGGCGCTCAAGCGCGTGGGGTTTCAGGTGCACGACGGCCAGATCTTTCAGAAACTCGTCGAGCGCGGCGGCATCCTGGTGGCCGTGCGGACCGAGTCGCGGGCTGCCGACGTCCTGTCGACCATGCACGCGTGCGGCGGCGGCAACGCTGCGATTGGAGCCTGGACGGGACGCCTCCTGCTGTAGGCTGGCTCCCCGGTTGACGCACCGGCGGGTCACCCTCCCCTGGCGGAGCCGAGCCAGAACCAGATCGCCCCGAGCGGCGTCAGAATCCGTACAGAGGCGGTGTGGGCTGCCGTCTTGGCGCCTCACGGTGTCAGCGGCAGAGGTCACCGCGGCGCGCAGGTGCCACCTTGTGCGGCCGGATCGTTGAGATCGTACGGGCTGTACGTGCCGCAGCCAGGGCATCGTTTTTGCAGTTGTCACGGCGGTATCACTGCGTGAGAATGGTAAGCAGGACGACCCCTCATGAGCGACGCGGGTAGCACGGACGACCGGGCGCCGTCGGATCCTGTCGGCCATGTCGCGGTGCATCTCGACGATCAGCACCCTCGCGAGGTGAGGTTTCTCCTCGAGGGCCAGGGAAAGCGGATGCCGCGGGCGATGGCGCTCTCGACGCTCGCGCACGTGGCGTTCTTCGCGCTGGCGCTGCTGGTCGTGCGCTACGCGCCGCGGACGATCACACCGGAGGATCTCGAGAACTTCCCGATTGCCCGCGACATCATCTGGCTCTCCAAGCCGGGTCCGGGCGGCGGCGGTGGCGGCGGCGGCAACCGGTCGATGGCGCCGCCGCGCAAGGCGGAGCTGCCTGGCAAGGACAAGACGACGGTGCCGGTGACGAAGCCGCCCGAACTGGCTCAGCCGGACGAGAAACCCAAAGACGATCCCACGCCGCCCGAGGAGTTGAACATCCCTGCCAAGACCATGGCTGCGGGGGAGGTGACCCTTCCCGGCGCGCTGGAGGGGACCGTTGCCGCCGACAGCACGTCGCTCGGCCCGGGCACGGGTGGCGGGGCGGGGACCGGGACGGGCACGGGGATTGGCCCTGGCCAGGGCTCCGGGCTGGGGCCCGGCTGGGGAGGCGGGACGGGTGGGGGCGCCTACCGGCCCGGCAGCGGCGTTGAGGCGCCGGTGCTCGTGAAAGAGGTCAAGCCGCAGTACACGCCGGAGGCGATGCGCGCGAAAATCCAGGGCAGCGTCTGGCTCGAGTGCGTGGTCACCCCTGAAGGCGTCTGCGCCGACATCCAGGTTGTGCGTTCGCTCGATGCGGTGTTCGGCCTCGACGAGGCGGCCGTCAGAGCGGCCAGGCTGTGGAGGTTCATCCCGGGCAAGCGGCTGGGGCAGCCGGTCCCGGTTCTGGTGACGATTCAGCTGGACTTCGGGCTGCGATAGCGGAGGCGTGCCCCGCCGAGAGAACGCGTCCCGGATACAGAACAGGCCCGGCGGTCACCCTGACCGCCGGGCCTGTTCGTTCAACTGCTCGCCGATTCCTGATTCCTAGTACATCCCGCCCATGCCTCCGCCGCCGGGCGGCATCGGCGTTTCCTTCTTCTCCTCGGGGATGTCGGCCACGAGCGCCTCGGTCGTCAGCAGCAGCGAGGCAATCGACGCGGCGTTGACGACGGCCGTCCGCACGACCTTGGTCGGGTCGATGACGCCGGCCTCGACGAGGTTCTCGTACTTCTCGGTGTCGGCGTTGAAGCCCGATTCGGTGTCGAGGTCCTTGACGCGCTGGACAACGATCGAACCCTCGGCGCCGGCGTTGCCGGCGATCCACCGCAGCGGCTCCTCGATCGCGCGCGCCACGATGTTCAGGCCGATCTGCTGGTCGCCGCCGAGCTTCAGCTTGGCCAGCGCCGGCAGGGCGCGAATGAGAGCGACGCCGCCTCCCGGCACGATGCCCTCCTCGACGGCCGCCTTGGTGGCGTGCATGGCGTCCTCGACGCGGGCCTTCTTCTCCTTCATCTCGGTCTCGGTGGCCG
>JAEAME010000246.1_pt1 | contig 67641 bp, 55 predicted proteins | sample 8958731 | NCBI WGS metagenome assembly JAEAME01 (sample SAMN16933194, study PRJNA681113) | bioreactor sludge metagenome | isolation source: anerobic bioreactor sludge (Control) | place: India:Bengaluru | collected 2018-10-24
AACTCTCGTCAAGGGCTCCAGAGGCCCCTATGCTTGACCACTACACCAACGGGCTGCAAACACAGACAACACCACACACAATTATTAACTTTAACGTTGCGATTTCTTAGCTTTGAACGCTTCTCGCACACAGTAGCATTCTTGACTGATTCTGTTGTAGTTCTCGCAACGCCAAAGTACATCGACTATTGGGTCAAGGTTTTGGGCGTGCCTAGTACTGCAGAAGATTTTTGTTGGATACTCATAGCAGTTGTGTCCATCGCAGTTGCCGCAGAATTCCTCATCATCTTCCTTATTCATTTTTGGGTCTCCTTGTCTACAGTTTTTTCCCGTTGCAGAAATGATTGGCGCGTGAAATCTTCGCCGAGCCGCTCGATTACTGAGGCGACGATAAAAGGAAAAACCATCAATGCCTCGCCGATAACCATCGCGTGGTCAGCGGAGCCCTTCATTTTGCCCCAACTTACCGTTTCCTCCAGGGTTGATCCCGATAGGCCGCCTGTTTCAGGTCTATCCATAGTTATCACTATGGCGTAGTCTAGGCCTTTTTTGGATGCAAGGGTTGATGATTGGATTGTGTTGCGTGGGGTGCCGCCGCCGATGACGATCATGCCGTTTTTTGGTGATTTAGAACAGATGCCGCAGATGGTTGGGACGTCTTTGAAGGCATCGACTAAGAGTACGTTTTTTTGGTCTTGCTGTTGGGCAGAATGGAGCCAGTGGATAAATCCAAATTCTGAATCTCGAAGAGCGGGTATGAACACGGGCACTTGCTCTTCGTAGGCTGCTCTTAGGATTGAGTTTTTGTCAGTTAGGCGTTTGCCGATTTCGTAGGTGAATTCGTTTGAAGCTAAACTTTCGCCTTTGCGTTCTTTGGCTATGTCCGTGTAGATATCTGACATTTTGTAGTCGAGTCTAACGTAGTCTTCTTCAGGTACCAAAATATCGTAGATGCGGAAGAGGTGGTACTTGTAGAGTTCGTTGTCGTTTACTGCCCAACCTCCCTTGTAGTGGTGCCCACCTATTGCTTCTATTGCATCGTGAACCATGCAGGCGCCTGTACTTACGACTACATCAACTAAATTCTTACGGATCAGATCAGTAACTATTGTTCGCATGCCTGCTGGAACAACAGCACCCGACAAAGCTAAAAACACGGTGCAGTCTTTGTCTTTGAGCATTTTCTCGTAGATGTCACAGGCTGCAGCTAGTCGTCCCGCGCCAAGTGAGCCTGAGTTGGAGAATTGCTGCATGAGGTCATTGACTGTGAGTGCACCGTTTATTTTTATATGGTTGACTGGGTCTTTTAGGTAGTCTTTTCTTTCCATCTCGATGCGCCAGGGCTTGTTATGAGTTGGATTTATGAAAATAGTTTTCTCTTTCTTAGTGATAAACTTTCAGCAAAAATGTTGAGCCTTAGAGTTTTTTGAGGTTGAACAAAAAAGAAAGAAAGGGATTGGATTTTATTTTTTGGCTATTTTATGGTCGTTTTCTGAGCATTAAGATGGTCAACAGACCGACAACGATGATTGCTACGAGCAAGCCGATGACTGCTGGTACGAAGTATAAGTCAGCTGCTGATTGCACTGGTGCGTCTGTTGGTGCTGGTGTTGCTGGTGCTGGGTCGACGTTGAATGCGGTTGCTGCGTGTGATGGCCAGTAGGATTCAGATCCGGCGAATGATGCGTAGACCGTGAATTTGCCTTCGATGTCTGGCATCCAGTTCAAGCTGTAGAATCCATCTGCGTCTGCGGTGGTTGTGCCGATTGTTCTGTAGTTGCCGTTTGAGTCAATTACGTTTAATTCAACTGTCACACCTGTGACGTTGGTTGGGCGTGGTTTTTGCATGTAAACGTATTCCATCCATGCGCTTTGGCTTTCGTCTGAGACTGCTGGGACACCGTTGGGGAATCTTGATGCTTGCTGCTCCTGCTTTGTTCCTGCGGAGACATCTGTTACGTGTCCTTTGATCATGACGCTGCTTCCGCTTGGAACGACGTCGTTTGTAATTTCGACTGTGGTGCTGCTTGGGCCTTTGCCGACTGCGTAGACTTGGTGGTCGTAGTTGTTCCAGTATGTGAGTACACCGTCTGCTAGTGCCATAGTAACTGGGTTAGCCCAGCCAAGCATACTCCAGATTTCTTCTCCAGTGTTGATATCAAAGACTCTTACTTTTGCGCCTTTCAACAATGGAGTGTCTGCTGAGTGCTCGTGTGTTCCGATGTAGATTTTGCCGTCAGCGGTTACGCCGTGGAAGAGTGTGTAGTCTTGGAAGATTTCTCCGCCTGTTGGTGCCTCTTGGACCCAGAGCAGGGTTCCGTTTCTGAGGTCGTAGGCGTAGACTCTGCCGGTGTAGCCTGTTGTGAATAGTTTTCCGTCGTAGATTGATGTTCCGTAGACGTTCATTAAGCTGACCCATGTGAAGTAGCCGAATGGGTTATCGTCTGCCTGTGGGGAGCTTTCCCAGAGTTTGTTGCCTGTGGTCATGTCGTATGCGATGAATGTTAGTGTTGGCATGTGTTGGAATATGAATGTATTTTCGCCTCCGCGTATGAAGATGTTTTGTGAGCCGTCGTTGAATGTCATTTGATAGTTCTTAGACCAGAGAATTTGTCCTACTTGACCTGGTTTTAGGCTGATCGCAGTTAGTGTTGTTTCTTGTACGTTGTGGTAGTTTAGAGAGCTTGTGCCTGCTGCTGGGAATGTTCCATTGCTTACTAGCAATATTTCATTGTATTTTGCTACTCGGATAGTTGGGTTCCAGTTCGTTGGCATAGTTGAGCTTACTGAAACGTTAAAGTCCCAGTTAGGTATGCCTGCTGCACTGAATGTTGTTTGTGGTGTTTGGACTGCCGCTATGCTTGCGTTTCTAATTCCGCTTGTCTGTGAAGTGAATACTCTAGAGGAGTTCCATTGGAATAGTCGCCAGGTTGATCCTTCTCTTAGGAGATAGTATTTTAGGATTTCACCTTTTGGACCTATTTCATCAAAGCCGCCTGAGGTCAAGCTAGTGATGTTTAATGGTACGGTGACTCCGTGGCGTGGGTTGATAAATGCGCCTCCGCCGAAGTTGCTTCCGAATATCATACCGGGGTTAACAACTCCGTGTTGGTTCATGTCATCCCAGTCGTAGTAGTAGCCGAATGATGGTGTTATGCTCATTGAGTGATTGCGCCAGATTTCTTGGCCTGTCTTTAGGTCAACACATACCCAGTCGCCTCCACCGCCTTGCCATGCTATTGGTTCTTGGTAGAGAAGTCTTCCGTGCATGATGATGGATGTGTCTTGCATTCTGGTTTGGTATTGGTGTCCTGCGTTGAAGGTTTCGCCTGGTTTAGAGTAGAAGTCGTCTCCGCCTACTACTCCTCCGTCTTCAGTGGGTTTTGTCCATAGGATGTGTCCGCTGTTTGGTCCGATGCCTTGTGTTTGGATTCTGTTGTTGTTGCTTCCGTAGCTACGGTCCATTACGTTGTTTAGCCAGTTTGATGAGACTTTGCCCCATTCAGTGTTCTGGCCTTCTATTGGTCGGTTCCAGTATTCTGTTGGTAATGGGTATATTGTTACTGCTGCGGGTTCTACGGGGTCTTGTTGAACGTGGACTGTGTATGTTCTGTTGCTTGATAGTAGTGTTACGCCATAGTAGTCTATTGGTGCACCTGGTGCAAAGCCGCCGGTGTTTGTATAAGTCCAGCGCCACGCGAGTTCTTCAAAGACAACATTAACTGTGTAGTTGCCTATTTCATCAGGTGTATAATCAGTGTATGTTGTTCCTGTTGAGTCAGAGACAAGAGAACCGCTTGAGGGAACTCTTACGGTGGCTCCTGAGGGTTTTGTGATGTCTACGTGGTATTTGTATCGGATGTCGTTGCCTTCTGATGCTCCGAGTGGGACTTGTGGGTTGTAGATGACCATGGTGAATCGTTGACCGACACCTACTGGGTTGGGTGAAATAACTCCATAGACCCAAGTCGGGACTTTGTCACGATATCTTTCCCACATTAGTAATCTGATTGCGGACGCGTCTCTGTCTGAACCGTCGGGATTCTTGAGATCCCAAGTCATGCCTGCGGCGATCGCTGCTTGTGTTGCGCTGTTGTAAGCTGTTGCCATTGGTATTATTGAGATACTCATTGAGGAAACTAGTATTATTGCAATAATAATAGCCATAGTTTTGTTCTTTCGTATTTGCATTTTCTTTTCTCCAAATTTTTAGGCATACGTGGTTTAGTTTTTTATAGAAACTTACCCGTTTGCCCAGAAAGATTCACTATAAACTGTATATAAATTCGATGAACGTCTAGTGTATTTATAGGACTGGACTACGTGAAAGAAAAATTTACGATGTCAAGCACTCAAATAATTCTTAATGTATATAAAAAACTATAAAAAAAGAAAGAAATAGAAGAGTTTACCCTTCATCATTACAAAACAAATCAGGTATAGAAAGAAGGTTCTATACAGAGAGCCCCATACTTCTGAAAAAATCGTTTGCTCTCATTATTTGATCAAGGCAACTAAGACCTTTAGAAGTTATCATAAGACCTTCATCGGTTCGGCTAACCATTCCTACCTCGACTAGGTGATCCAATATCTTCTGAAATCTATCATAAGGAAGGTTAGCCCTGCGAGAGACACGGGTAGGGCTTGCTTTTCCTTGCTTGCCACCTTCTCGGCACAAGCAGTCAAGAACAGACGAGTAAATATCAACTTTGCTACGCTTACTCGCCGTCATCTGTTTGATAACACCTCTTACTTGTCATGTAATATATTCGAATAAAAAGCAACAAACCTATAATGGGCGCAATTTGAGATCCGACTATTGCTGCATCGCCGCTATTACCATCTAACTTCCAAATGAGAAAGGAAAATTGCCCCAACCATAGAAAAGCGAATGCGACTGGAGCACTTATCAAGCCAGAAACGCTTCCGTTTGCTAATTCTAGCTTCCTGATTATAAAGAAAATTATGTACGTTAGCAAACCGATATTTGCTGAAGTAAACAATCCGTTTATGTTGTATACAGCAGAGATTCCGGGTGGATTTATGATCATTAAAAGCCCAAAGGCACAAACAACTGCAATTATCGACCATGCCGCAATGGACAGGAAATGGTGTTTTGGACCACTTTGGGACCTGCCCGCTAGAAAATAGGATGAAGCGATTAAGGTGAATCCCCAGGTTTGGGTGACCACTCGTAGCCACATTAGGGAGCTTGAGAAGGTGTTTATGATAACTTGTGAATTTAGCAGATGTAAACCCATGAAGACATAGGACATAGCTAAGAAAAAGAAGCCTAATGGTAAGCCTAGTAAGATAACATTGCGCTGTAATCTGTAGATTTTGAAGAATAGGTAAACTATGGGCAGCACTAATATGATTGAAGTCGCGCCAAGTATCTGAATCAAGAGTGAAATTGCAGTCACAGGGCCACCTTGATGTAGAGTGTATTTGGGGTGTGGCAATTTAAAGTTAATTCTATTATGAATCGGGAATATTCATTCGTTTATATTGCAGTGCATTGAAGTATTTTTCTTTTTGGCAGTGTATTTTTCACAAAAATAGAGAAAGCTTTGTTTTGTATGTTGTTTAATAGCTAAAAAAGTTGAGAAACTTTTGCTAAAGGTACAAGCTGTTAGGTTAGAAATTAAAAAAATTAAAAAAGGGGTTGAATAAATGGTTTTCATTTATTCTGTTTTTTATGGTCGTTTTCTGAGCACTAAGATGATCAGTAGTCCGACAACTATTATGGCGACTAGTAAGCCAACGATTGCTGGTACGAAGTATAAGTCAGCCATGGATTGTACTGGTGTTGCTGTTGGTGCGGGCGTTGCTGCTGCTGAGTCGACTGCGAATGCGGTTTCTGCGTATGATGGCCAGTAGCCTTTTGTGCCTGCGAATGTTGCGATGACTGTGTATTTGCCTTCGATGTCTGGTGTCCATTGGTATGCGTACATGCCGCTTGCGTCGGTTGTTGTTGTACCGATTGTTCGGAAGTTACCGTTTGCGTCAAGGACGTTTAGTGTAACTTCTACGCCGGTGAAGTTTGTTGGCAATGGTTTTTGTTGGTAGACGTAGCCCATCCAGTCTTTCATGCTTGCATCTGATGCGCATGGGACGCCGTGTGGGAATCGGACTGATTGCTCGTCTTGTGTTGTGCCTGTTGCGAGGTCTGTTACGCTGCCAGAGATGATTAGTGATCTGCCGAATTCGATTGCTGCTTGTGGTGCTGATGCTGTAGTTTTGCTTGCGCCTCTGCCGACGACGTAGATTTGGTTGTCTAAGCCGTTGAACCATGTTGCGTAGCCGTCTGCGATTGCGTAGCTTGTGGTCATGAATTCTCCGACGTAGCCGTTGATTGTCCAGACTTCAGCTCCGTCTGTTGCGTTGATTGCTCTTAATAGTGAGCCTTTGAAGAGTGGTGTTTCGATTGTGTGTTCGGTTGTGACTAAGTAGAGTAGTCCGTTGCCGTATGCGTTGACGAATGTTGGATAGTTGCCTGGGACTGCTAAGCCGCCGTCTGTGCTGTTGCCTGCGCCGCCGTTGCCGTAGGTCCATTTTAAGTCGCCGCTGATTGTGTCATAACAGTAAACTATACCGCCGTATCCGCTGCTGTACATGTTTCCGGAGTAGAAGCAGTTAGATAAGCTGCCTGAAGCTGGGCTACCGTAGTAGTCCATTGCTACTTGTGATTCGGTTTCCCAAAGTTTATTGCCGTTGCTTAGGTCATATCCTACCCAGCTGTTTAGCTCGCGGATGTTCTCTACGAACACGCGGTTTACTGGGTCGACTCCGCCTAAGATGACTGTTGCATTCTTTGTTGGTGTGACTGTCTTCATCCAAAGTATTGAGCCAACTGCGCCTTTGTCGGGGTTTAGGTTTACTGCGAAGTATGTGTATGGTGCGTAGGTTTCTGTTGCGCCGAAGAAGAAGTTTGCACCTGTTGATGGTAGTGTGCCGTTGTAGCACAGCATAATGTCGTTGTAGTATGCTTCGACTATCGTGAATGGTGTTGAGAGTGTTGGTGGTCCGAACCAGCCGGCTGCGTATACTTGTGCCATTTGACCTGGGTTAGCCCATGGGAGTGAGATGTTGAAGCTGTATCGTGATGATGATGCGCCGTCTACGGTGCCTGAGATTGTTGGTGTGTCTGCTTCTGACCATAGTCTTGTTGAGTTCCAAAGCATCAGGTTCCAACTTGGATTCTGAGAGGTACCTGAGTTAAGTACCATATATTGTAGGTATTCACCCATGTCGCTCATGGCTTTTCTGCCAGTTCCTGGTGCGTTTGTGACGTTGAAGATTGGGTTTCCTGTGTCTGCGTCAAATGCTCGCCAAGTTGAAGCGCCTCCAAAGAAGCCGCCTCCTGCTGATGCGATGAGTATTGCGTTGTAGACTCCGTGTTGGTTGGGGTTTTCAGCGTCGAAGATGAGTGCAAATGATAGTGCTGGTACGTCTGTTCTTGACCAGATTTCTTCGCCTGTGCGTAGGTCAACACATGTGGTTGGTCCACCGCTTGGGCTAAGGTATGATACTGGTTCAGTGTAGTAGAGTTTGCCGTTTACAATAATTGGGTTTGAGTATCTTTGCAGATAAGCTGATCCTTCGAAGTAAGTGTTGCCTTCATATCCTTGGAAGTTATCTCCGCCGACGACTCCTCCGCTTTGTAGAGGTTTAGTCCACATAACGTGTGAAGTTTCTGGGCCAATAGCATCATATGGGAAAAGCATGCCGTTGCCACCGTAGTTGTAGGTGCCTGCGAAGCCACCGTAACCGGGTGCGCCGGTGCCTAACCAGTTTGATGACACTAGGAACCAGATGCTGTTCTCACCGTAGATTGGGCGAGTCCAGTATTCAGTTGGGAGGGGATATGTTGCGATTGGTTGACCGATTGATTCTTCTTGAACTGTGAAGGTTGCTGTTGCGCTGCTTGCTATGTAGACGTCATTTGCAGTTGCATCAGCTACGTGGCTTGATGCGTTAACGTTTTGTTCTGGGAATTCGAATTTAACTGTGTATGTGCCAGTTTGTGTTGGAGCGAAAACGTATGCTTGGTTTGATGTTGTGTCTAAAACAGTTTCCCATATTTTTGTTTCTGTTGTGTTGTCTGGTCTTGTGATTGTTAGTTTGTAGTTGTGGAATCTATAGTCGTTTTGCATGTCTGCGCCTGGGAAGAGTTTGTCGATCCACATGTAGATGGTTATGTCGTCACCGATTCCAACGTGGCTGGGTAACGCCTGTACATAAGCGAATGTTGTTATGCTGCGTGCACTTGCTGTGGGCATCATTATTGATGCACCCATTGAAATGATTAAAAGTGTTGCAATCAAAATAGTTGCAGTTTTACTTTGTATATTCAAGTTTCTCTATTTCTCCTAAATTTGACTTAAATGGATCAAGGGTAGCGTTTATAAACATTTTCGGATTTAGCGTTTTGATACCACAAAATTAAGTTGTTTACCTTTGTAAAGTTTATTTTATGGCAAGTTTTGCTTACAAAGGTACAAAAAATGTAACATACTTAATTAAACTGCTGATAAGTACTAATTCAAGAAATTGATTGGCACCAATGATTTTGAACAAGCTCATCAACTTTATTTTTTAACTAAGAAAAAAACAAATTTTTCTACAGAAAACAATTCCCCATACCGCTTAGGATTTTCTTATTGCTGTGTCGATTAAAGATAACTTTTTTAGCGCAAAGCATCAATTCTTATAGTGAGAGCTTATGCCTTCAGTTAAAGATATCATGACTAAAGAGGTCATAACTATTGAATCCCACAAGACTGTTTATGAAGCCGCAGAGTTGATGGCGACAAAAGAGTTAGGATGCTTAATCGTAGTAATCAAAGCATTCCCCGTGGGTATAATCACTGAACGAGACATAGTCCGAAGAATAGTTGCTAAACGCTCTTCGCTAGATGTCAAAGTGACTGAGGTCATGACTAAGACACTGATAACTGTTGAACCTGACACGTCTCTTAAAGAAGCCGCTAGGGTTATGTCTGCTAACAAAATCAGGCGATTGCCAGTTCTAAAGGATAACAAGCTAGTCGGAATTGTGGTTGCTTCTGATTTTGTGCGAAACGTTGGGAAGAAGACGACTACTGAAGAGATATTGGATGCTCTTGGACGCTACCCGTCGGGTCCCGTTGCTTAGTCCCCCAATATTAGGAGTCTAATCTTCAAGTTTTTTTTCTTTTCAGCAGCATGAAGAGTTTATCAATTGGATTATGCTGATTTTTAGAATTCTATGGTCTTGTTAAAGGCGCGTAGTGCTAACGCAAATGTGACGATGCAAAAGCCGCCAAGAAATCCCAATGATATAAAAAGGTCGCTAGTTGACGTATTGTATTGGAATCCAAATGAGTAGAAGTTTGGGCTTATTCCAAAATAGCGTATGCCGTCAATGAAGTGTGTAAGAGGGTTCAGGAATGCGGCGGCTTTCAATGCTTCCGGCAAGGAATCAAGTGGGTATAATGCGTTGCTTGCAAAGAACAGAGGCAGCGTAAGTAGGGTGATAATTGCTTGGCTAACGTTGTGATCTCTGACTCTTAGTGCGATGGCGCTTGAGAGAAACATGAGTCCTGTTGAGAAGATTACTGCAAACAGTAAAACTCCGGCGATTGCAGCTATTGTAGCCGTTGGTGTTAGGCCATAGAAGAATTGTACCCCGAGGAGGTAGCCGAATAGTATTACGATTGTTGCTTGGATCAGGGCTTTTGTGATACCGCTCAGGGTTTCGCCGAGCAGTATTTGGGAGCGGTGGATTGGGGAGACGACTATTTCTTTCATTAATCCGTATTGTTTGTCAAATTGGATGTTTTGCCCCGCGTATAGGCATGTGAATAGGATGGTCATGCCGACTACTCCTGCTGTCATGAAAGTCATGTAACTAATCGATAGGGCTCCGGTTGGGGCTGTGTTTGTGGAGTAGAATATGTTGATGTTGCTTGTCATTGAGACGCCGTAGAGGATCAGCCAAAGTACTGGTTGGATTAGTGCTGAAAGCAGAAGTGCGCGGTTTCGGCAGAATTTGAGCATGTCGCGCCAGTAGATTGCTATGAAGCCCTTATCCATTTAGGGTTCTCCGTTGTCTTGGTTTACTTCGTTTAGTCCTCTGCCGGTGTATTGTATGAAAACGTCGTCTAAGGTTGGCTTGATTGAGAAGATGTCTATGATCTTTATGTTTTCTTTCCTTAGGAGATCAATGAAAGCGGTGACTGGCTGGTTGTTTTCTTTTAAGCTAACTACTAACCCATTTGTGGAGACTGTGACTTGGTTTACATTTGGTACTTCTTTTATGAGTTGACAGGCCCTTTCATTATCGTCTGTTTGTAGCTGAATGAGGTCTTGGTTTAATGATTTCTTTAAGCTCTCAGGTGTTCCGTTAGCGATTATTTTTCCTTTATCTATTATGCAGATTACATCGCTGTTCTGGTCTGCTTCTTCCATGTAATGCGTAGTAAGCAGCACCGTTACGCCTTTTTCTTTGTTAACTTTTCTAATATATGACCAGATGCGTTTTCGGGTCTTTGTGTCTAAGCCTATTGTTGGCTCATCAAGAAACAAAACTTGAGGTTGCACCACCAAACCCCTGGCGATTTCTAGGCGTCTCTTCATTCCTCCGCTAAGGTTTTTGGTAAATTCGTTTCTCTTATCGATTAATTCAACCAGTTCAAGAAGCTCGTTGATTCTTGATTTTCGGATCTCTTTTGGGATAGAGTATAATCTAGCATGGAAATCAAGTGTTTCCCAGACTGTGAGGTCTCTGTCAAGTCGCTGGTCTTGAAAAACTACACCTATGGATCTGCGTACTTGGTCTTTTTGTTTTGCAACATCATAACCTGCAATTGTCACTTTCCCTTTCTGTATCGGGATAAGGGTGATTAGCAGGTTGATTGCAGTTGTTTTTCCAGCGCCGTTTGGTCCAAGAAAGGAAAAGATCTGCCCTTTTTTTATGTCGAAGCTGATGCTGTCCACAGCCCGTAATTTTCCGTACCTGTGGCTTAGTCCTTTGACTGATACGACACTGTCTTCCATAAACTTCGAGCATACAACAACTACTTTGGTATTAAAGTTAACTTAAAACAAAGTTACAATGCAGAATCAATGTTATTATAGTAATCTTTGAGTTGCTGATTATTGAGTCTGGGTAAAGATTTGGGTGTCATAAGGGATTAATAAGAAATCGGTAGTGAAGGTACTGAGGAACCCCCTTGGAATCGTATAAAACTTCAAACAGAAGGATATTAAAAACAAAGATAGCTTCAGCCCTAAACAGTGACATGAGTGCTCTTCCATCGGAGATGAAGAGTATACTTATTGATGATTTGGTTACTGCTTTTGAAAACAGAAGAAAAGCCCTAGCAGCTGCACAGTCAAACATCAGCTTTGTTGCACACGCAGAAGAAATCGGATTAAAAGCCTCAGTCTAATCTTTTCAGTAATATCCTTCTGTTTAGTTATAGCCATCAGAGCGTCGGCTTGTTGGAAACAGAGGTAAATTGCATAGACAAACATTAATTTCTTATACATATAGCACTGAAAAGCTAGGGAGGCACAGCAATGCAGTCCCAAACAGAGATTTTTCTGTCAGATAACGCCTTCTTAAGTATGTTAATTTCGAGTGTTGAGGTCTACAAACTTGAGTGCCATGGCATACTTTTAGGTCTTAAAACCAAAGGTCGCATTGTAGTAGAGTATGCTGTGCCGTGTCAAGCTGCTAAGCGCAAATTCTCTGAGGTCCAACCGAACTGGCGAAAGGAACTTAAAGTCAAAGAAGCCCTCCCAAAATTAGTACATCTCCAGGTGCTAGGAGGTTTTCATTCTCATCCTCAATTCGGTAAAGAAAAAGGCAAATCCCGACTCAGCGAGTCAGATAAAAATTTTTTAAACGAGGGAGAAATAGAAGTTTTAGTTGCCATTAATGATGAAAAGAAAGCCTGCGCGTGGGGTGAAACTAAAGAAGGATTATCTGGCACGTTAGGGGATTACCACATAACATTGTCTGGCTTTTATAAACGCAAGAAAGACCAAAAGATCGCGAAATTCCGTATAGTGTGCCCTTATGCTGTGGGGTTTGATTTTGCTTTTGACAGTTAGTAAACGCTGTCGTATCATCTAAGGTCTAAGTAGTGTATCTGTTCTGTAGCGATTTTTGAAAAAACCTTTTCTGATTATTTATTTTATGTTTGTGTCCAAACAGGTTTTTTAAGGAAAGTACTATTTTAAAAGGTGAAGTTCGAGCTACGGATATGCCCGTTGATTCAGAGAGTTGATTATTACTTGCCTAGTCAAGCAATAGATATAGATCAATACATTTCCGATCACACTAAAGACTTGCTGCAAAATGCTTCTCAGACTGCTTATAAGTTCAATCGTAGAGAGATACAAACTGAACATCTATTATATGCAATTTCTGATAGTGAAATTATCAAAGAAGTCTATAAGCAATTCAACATCAACACTCCTGATCTTAAAAATTATATCGAAGAATTTCTTCCAAAAAGCGTTAAAAAAGCTGAAACTTGCCCATCGCGGCAGGCGAGTATTTCTCAGACAGTAAAGAAGGTGTTTCAATCAGCTTTTAAAGTGGCCAGGGAGTTTGGGCATAGCTATATTGGACCTGAACATGTGCTTGTTTCATTAATAGAGGAAGAAATGGGTTTAGCGGGTGTAATTCTTCGAAAATATGGATTGACCCCGGAGTCTGTCAGACAGAAAGTCCTTAAAGTTGTCGGCAAAGGAGCCCAGAAAGGTACTGTACCGTCTAAGAGTATGACTCCGCAGCTGGATAAGTATTCGAGGGATCTCACAAAACTTGCTCAAGAAGGAAAGCTTGATCCGGTTATAGGGCGCGAGTTTGAGATAGAGACTACGATTGAAATATTGTCTCGTAGAACTAAGAATAATCCTGTTTTGATCGGTGAGCCCGGGGTTGGTAAAACAGCTATTGTGGAGGGGCTTGCTCAGAGGATACAAAACCGAGAGGTGCCTGAAATTCTTCTGGGTAAGAGGATGATTGAGTTAAACATTAATTCTTTGGTTGCTGGTTCCAAGTACCGCGGGGAATTTGAGGAGAGAATTAAGCAGGTTTTGGATGAGGTTTTGTCTCAGAAGGACAATTTAATACTGTTTATTGACGAGTTACATGTTATTATAAAAGCTGGGGGAACAGGGGAAGAAGGGGGTTTAGATGTCTCTCAAGTTATTAAGCCCTATTTGGCCCGCGGTGAACTTCATCTGATTGGGGCCACTACTCTTAATGAGTATCAGAAGCACATAGAAAAGGATGCGGCGCTTGAGAGGAGATTGCCACCGGTTTTTGTTTCTGAATCTACAGTTGATCAGTCTATTGAGATTTTAAAAGGGCTTCGTAGACGTTATGAGAATCATCATAAAGTGAAAATTACTGATGAAGCAATTATTGCAGCGGTTAAATTATCAAATAGATACATTACAAACCGTTACTTACCCGATAAGGCTATAGATTTGGTTGATCAGGCTGCGGCTAGGGTTAGAATAAAAAGTACGGCTTGTTCACCTAAAATTGCTGAGTTGGATAGAAAAATAAACAGTCTTAGAAGAGATTTTCAAGACGCTACCTCGCCTAAGAAATTTGATGAAGCAGCAGAGATAGAGGCAGAAATTAAGAAGTTTCAAAAGAAGCGTTCTGAAGCAGAGGAGAAACATCGACCTAGGAGGCGTTCTGCGACTCAGGAGGTTAAGGCGGTTCATATAGCTGAGGTGGTTTCTAAAAACACAGGTATTCCTCTTACTGAGTTGAGTCAGAAAGAGAAAGAAAAGTTGCTTAGGATCAAAGATAGATTGCATGAGCGGATTGTTGGTCAAGATCAAGCCGTAGAAGCGGTGGCTAATGCTATTATTCGAAGTAGGGCGGGATTAACTGAGGGTAAGCATCCTGCTGCGACTTTTCTGTTTATTGGTCCTACTGGGGTTGGTAAAACTGAGTTGGCGAAATCTTTAGGTTGGGTTGTTTTTGGTGATGAAAAGTCTGTAATTAGGATTGATATGTCTGAGTATATGGAGCGTCATGCAATTAGTCGTTTGATTGGTTCTCCGCCTGGTTATGTTGGATACGAAGAAGGCGGGCAGCTTACTGAGTCAGTTCGCAGGAGGCCATATTCAGTTATTTTATTAGATGAGATCGAGAAGGCTCATCCTGATATGCAAAATATTTTGTTGCAGGTTTTTGATGATGGGCGTTTAACTGATGGCAAGGGGCGCTTGGTTGATTTCACTAACTCGATCATAATTGCAACTAGTTGTTTGGGTTCAGAAATTGTTGAATCCCAAGAGGGGGGTCTTCGTGAAAGCGTTGATGAGAAACTCATGGGGGTTCTTCGTAAGCATTTTAAGATAGAATTTCTTGATCGAATAGATGATATAATTCTGTTTTCTAGCTTAACAAAAGATCAGATTAGATTGATCATTAATCTTCAGCTAAAACGTGTAAAACGGGTTGTTGGGCAACGTAGAATAGAGTTAGAGTTTGACGAATCAGCACTAGATAGGCTCGTGGCTGTTTGTTATACACCTGAGCTTGGGGCGCGCACGTTGAAGAGGAAGATTCAATTAGAAATTGAAGTTCCTTTAGCCAGAGAAATCCTGTCAGGCAGCATCGTTTCAGGCGATTCTATAACGGTAAAATATGAAGAGGAAGCAGGTAAGATGAAGTTTAGTAAGAAATAAAAAAAGTCGTCTAGGAAGTACTTGTGGATTTTTTGGCTGTGATTTTTTTCTTTCGGTTATTACGTTTTATTATGTGGATTGCAGTGCGGGCATTTAATCTAACTGATGGGTCTTCATCTTTTGTCGCTTTGAGTAAGGGTTCAAGGGCTTCTGAGTTTTTCATTTCTCCAAGAGTCATGGCTGCTCCCATTCTGATTCTTGAATCTTCATTTTTTAATGCTTCAACTAATGGAGCAAAAGAGGCTGGTCCTATGCTTCTTAGTGCATCTGAGATTGCTTTCCTGCTTGTGTCTTTCAGAGCTTCAATCAGTGGGTATATTGCTCTTGGGTCGCTTATTTTTTGTAGAGTTTGGACAGCGCCTTCGCGTACGATTTGGTTTTCATCTTTTAATACTTCAATAAGAGGTTCAACTACTTTGTTACCCATTTTTATGAGTGTGTTGCATGCTGCAACTCGAATGTCTAAGTAATTATCTTGAAGCCTCTGAGCTAGTGGCAAAGCACAAGAAGCGTCTCCGATTTCTCCAAGTGCAAAAATGGCTGCTTCGCGGATTGAGCGATCCTCATCTGATAGTAACTTGATTAAACAATTGATGTCTCTATCGTTTGTTAGTTTCTTTATGTTTGGTTTTTGATTGCTCATTTTTTGGCCTGCCCAAGAATTTAGTATAAGAAGAATAAAGAAACAACTTAACCTTATCGCCTACAAAAAATCGTTGTGTCTTCGAGCATAATGGTTAAAAAGTTCTTCACCTAATAATCATTGGTGTTTTATTGATGTCTTCACTTAGAGATTTTGCGTTTTCCAAAGTTGATGCGCTTGTTGAAACTGATTGCCCCAGTATTTCACGTTTAGAGAGGGTTTCTAAAATTATATCAATTCTTTACTCTTCTGAGAATTATGAGATACTAGTAAGTAATGATGAGTTTGCAGGGATAGTTACAGTTCGTGATCTGCTAAAGGTGATAAATCCTGAGAGAACTTCAGTATCTGCTGTAATGTACAAGCCCCCGACCATACAGGTTGGGACTCCCGTTTATGACGTGGCGTTAGCTTTTGTGAATAATCGGACTAGGATAAGCCCGGTTATGGATAATACCGTTTTAATGGGAGTAGCGCGGCAAACAACCATTCTTAAGAAAATGTTAGGTTCTCCTGATTTGAGTGAGTTCTCAGCAGGGGATTTGATGATTAGCAATCCAATCACTGTTGATATGAACTCTTCTGCGGGATTTGTAAGAACTGTGATGCTAAAAAACGGAATAAGTCATGTTCCTATTGTTGACGAAGAAGGCGACTTGAGCGGCATTGTTACCGCGAAGGATCTGGTTTGGAACTTCTTTAAGCCTCGTGAGAGAGCAACGGTTGGAGAAATAAAAGGTGAGAAAATAAGTTTTCTGAAAATCGGCATCAAAGGGATTGTTGATCGGCATCCTCTTTATGTCACGCCTAGAACTCCTCTTGGGACAATCATAGGTGACATGGTCTCGCTTAAGAAGGGCTATTGTTTGGTTGTTGAAAAGCATAAATTAGTTGGAATAATAACGCCCAGAGATATACTGAAACTGTTAGCTGATTTTAAGCCTCGGATTCAATTTCCTCTGTATATTTTTGGTTTTAAACATGAGGATGAGGCTCAAATAGAGTTGGCTAAGAGAAAAATTGAGCGGGCAGTTGGACGGGGATTAAAAATGCATCCAGGTATATTAGAGGTTGTTGTACATGGGAAGATAAGCTCATTAAAGGGTAACAGGCGAAGGTACACCGTAAAAGCTAGAGCTGTTATGCTAAAAGAGACGTTGGCATTTAGTGCAACTGGCTGGTCGGTTCTTGATGTCTTTGACAAAATCTCTGAAATGATAGATAGACGTTTTAAGCGAATTAAACCAACAGAAAAAACCCGGTCTGTAGGTGTTCATAAGCCGGTAAGTGATAGGGTACTGCCTTAATCCTAAACAACGACTTTTCGATGTAGATGATAAAGAGACCATAAAAAATTAAGCGTGTAGAAGAGGCTTAGCGATTGGTCGTATTGCATAAACACCAAGTCCCTTTCTTTGACATCAAACAGCGCCACCTTCTTTTTCTATTTGCAAATATCGGGGTTTTGGGTTTTGAAACGCTCGTTTCAAAGTGTGCCTTATATTACTGTACACGACAATGTACTGTTAATGGTGATATAAAATGAAAAAATTAATTAGCACTTTAGCAATCGTAGCAATCTTAGCTGTAGCAGTTCTCTCAGTTAGTGCAGCATCCAACGCAGCAGTAGCTCCTGGCCCAGCACCTAACGCAGGCGATGGAGTTTCAGACGGCAGCGGGATTACTCCTGCACCAAACGGCGACGGAATAGCTCTTGGTGGAGCACCTAACGCAGGCGACGGCGTCTCAGACGGCAGCGGCTTTGATGATTAGAGTAAAACAAGACAGCTCAAACACCTTTCTTATTTTTATTATCCAAAATTATTTTTGTACACATCATTTTTTTAACCGGAAAAATTTTCTTATGCGTTTGTTATCGCATGTTTCATAATTAAAACTTTAATCCACGACGCCTATAAATTAGGTACCGTGAATCGAATAATAAAAATAAGTCTCTACATCGCAGGGTTGTTATTGTCCATCTTTGATGTGATATATTCAATAGTGCTTTCCATGGTTAACCTGTTACCTGAAAACGTCCATAAGGTTGTTTTAGTAGCAATGCTTGCAGTCGCGCTTTTGGTGATAGCCAAGAAAACGAGTTCTGATTGAACAAAGGAATTGTGTTTCTTACTAAAGAGTATAGCCAAATTACGCAGTATGTTTCTTCTAATTCTGAGACATCCTAAAATCCTTTATTTGGGAACTCAACTGTGCACCAAAAACAGTTTTTAGGCTATCTAAGAAACGACTTTGGGGTACAGTGGAGAGGGGGCTGAAAAAATGAAAACAGCGTTCGAATCATATCAAATAAAGAATGTTGCTGAGAACTATTAAATTTGTGTTTACCTTTTTTTCTGTCATGCAAAATTCTGATTATTCTGAATGGGTGCCGATGGGTAATCTAGTCAAAGGCTTAGTGGCTATGGTCGTTTCGCTGGTAGTTTTCATAACGGCTACGATACTGTTTTTTGGTGGAATAACAACTGACAGTTTAATTGCTATTGCGTTAAACTGGATAGTTATAGCTTTTATTTTGGTTTTAATTTGGAATTATCGAGGCCTACGAATTCAAATAAGCAGTGGCGAACTGGCAGTTGAATACGGGTTTTTCAATAAAAAAACCTTTCAGCTCAAGGATTTGATCTCTTGTAAAGTTAGCAAATCTACCTTTGGGCGGTATTGGGGCATCGGAGTCCGGTTTAGCTCTGATGGCTCTGTAGCTTATACCACCTCATTTGGGGAAGCTGTAGAAGTTGTTCCGAAGGTGGGCAGGACGTTTGTTTTCTCCTCCCATAAACCTGCGCGGGTTTGCGATATAATAAGAAGAAACAAAGAGAAAGGGGCCTAAATGTCTCAGTATCGAAAAGCTAAAAGAAGTGATTTGACAAAATTCTTAATCTTCATAGGCATCTATGTCGCAGCTATTTCTACTACCGCGTTTTTCTTACTTCCGACCTACTGGATTGTTTGGTTTGCTCTGATTGTATGTGGTTTGTCTCTTCTAGTCTTGTGGGATAAAAAATCTACAGCTTATCAATGTCCTAAATGTGGTAATCAATTCGAAATCTCCTTCCTAATTGACTTCATTAGCCCTCACGGAGTAACTAAAAACAGAGTTTACTGGAAATATCTAAAATGCCCCAAATGCCAAAACAGATCAAAAATGGAAATCCTGGTTAAGAGACAAAGAGATAAACCTAACTGAGAAATCTGGTTGAGTTCTGAAAGTAAAAAGTGATGCAGCGCGCCTATCAGTAATTTAGGGCGGCGCACCAGAATCGTAGATAAAATTGGGATTAAGAGGCTGTAAAAGTCGCATTTCCTAAAAGATCGTTACTGTACAGTGCATCTACTCATATATCACAAGTAGGCAACAATATCACAAGTTGATTCTTTTGTAACACTTTTTCTAATATTTCCTTTTTGTCACCCCCTCAACTCTTAAGTTAAGGGGAACGAATCCACTTTTAGTGCAGTGATGTATTATTTGGTGGAAAACAAAAAAGTTGGAGTTAGTGTCCGTAGTTGTGCTCTGCTAATCCCATGTGGGGGTTCCCACTCTGCAGGAAATCTGCGGTGAGCCATCTGGAATTTGAACGGTTGTGTTGACATCTTTGGATCCGCCTGCAGTCACAGTACCAATTGTTATGGTCTCTGTTTTTACTACTGCCTGTGTGTCAACGTTGAAAAAAGTGACCTCAACCTTGGTGTTTATGGCGTCTTTTTGTCCCATGTTTTGTGCGTTAATCTGCAATTCAAACATGCCTGTTTGACTATTATAGCCTCCTCCAGCGCTAACTGCGACGGAGGCCTCTTTTAGTTCAGGTGGACCATTGGCGGCGAAAATGGAATTTAGCATTCCACTTAGAATAAGCGCACCTGCGACTGCGGCGACTGCTACTGAAACTACGACTGCGATCAAGATTATGTTTGATTTTTTCATGACAGAAATATTTGTGGGCAGATTAATCAATATTATTAGCAGTAAAGCTTGCTTTTAACATGCTTATGCGCTGTTCTCTTGGAATACATAAAGTGGAGAAAGCAGTACGAAGGCGGCTTGCTTTTCTGAATTGGAGCTTTACTAATTCTGAGACATCATAGAATCCATTGTGATCAGTGCTGATTTTTCTCAATTTTTCTGCTAAATATTTGAGTTTAATTTTGAATAACTGAGCTGGAAGTTTTTATTTGCACATTAGAGCAGGTTTTTCAAGACGCGCTTTGCTAGAGTACTTTCTTTCACTAACTCAACGGTTTCCTTATCTGCCAATCGCTCAGCGATTTTTAGACTGAATAAAAGCGCAGTTGCAGGTCCCTGGCTAGTTATTATCGTTCCGTCTTCAACCACAAAATCACTCTTAGGGTTTGCTCCAGCTTTCTTCAATGTATCTTCCATCCCTGGGTATATGGCGCAGTTTTTGTTCCTCAAAATCCCCGCATCCGCAAGCACAGCTGGACCCGCACAAATCGCCGCTACAACCTTTCCGGCCAAAAAAGCTTTCTTTACCATCGCCAAAACTATCGCGTTTTTCCTTAAGTTCTGGTACCCTGGTGAACCTCCAGGGCAAACGACTGCGTCAAAATCCTCAACATAACACTCAGATATGTTGGTATCCAAAAGGAACTTTATTCCATGAGATCCCATTGCAGCGCCTTCAGTTATCCCGGCAGTTACAACCTTCAATCCGCATCTTCTCAAAACGTCAATTATCGTTGCTGTCTCAATCTCCTCAAAACCAGGCGCAACAAAAACCAAAACAGAAGCCATAACTCAATCCAACCAACAAATACAAACTGCAAATTCACATATAAACTGCAAGCTAAAGTTCACTTCTTTGGCGCCAAGATTTTTCTCCCCATTGCAAACTATACACTAAGGTTTTAGGAAAAACGGCAGTACTGTTTAATGGACAGTCTGTTTCATAATATATGCGTTAAAACATTTGAATCAAGACATTTTCAAGGGAAGTGTGAGGAATGAAAAAATTAATTTATGCATTAATCACTGCAGTTATAATCGTGACAGTATTAGCCGCTGCAATCCTTCTGAATCAGCCTCCACAGCAACCCCAATCTCAAGTGTTAACCTATGATTTTGAAGGCGACTTTGACTATTGGACAGCCGATTCTCATCTTCCTTTGGATCCTAACAATCCAGGCGAACTAGTAGATTGGAAAATAGAGCTTGCAGGCAATGTTTCATTTTCCGGCAACAAGTCTGTTTTACTCTACATCGACGGAACCCAAGATGACGGAACCGTATGGTTTGAACGTAAACTGACTCTTGAGCCGAATACGCAAAAAAACGTTAACGTGTCTTTCCAATTCTGGAGTCAATCCGAGAGCTTCAACACCTTGGCAGTGGTCGTGGGCTACGCTGGCAGCGAAGACCCTGAGGTAGAAGAGGACTTTCAAATCTTAGGTTCAGCTAACCAAGCGGAAGGCTGGAAAACCTACAACCTAAACCAGCAACTGCAAACTGGCGACTCAGGCGACATCTACGTCGCGTTGGGCTTTTCAGTGCGGTGGGAAACCGATTTGACTTACTTCATCGACGACGTAAAAATAACCGTAACCTAAAATCTGAGCACCGGCGAATTTGAAGCAACACCAAAGCTAGCCAAAACTGTCAGGGATCCTTTATTTTCAGGTACCTATATCTATCTTACATAAACATAGCTTGCATCGCGGTGTCACTGTTTGTATGCTATTCTACCTTAGGAAAAAGCGAGAGGCTTTATGGAACTGGAGGACGAAGAACAATTACTTTAAGGTATAAAGGGTTGCTTTTAATCGCTGTCATAATCGTCGCCATTTTGGCTTTCATCTATGCCCAGAGCTCGAGTTGGGAAGCAGGCGTTGAGGCAGATGAGTTATACTTTGGGGTTTCCTTTGGAGGACAAACTCCGCAAGAGGCCAAGATTCTGATTGATAAAGTCAAAAACTACACCAACTTTTTCATCATAGGGTCATACGATTTATCCACGAACGAGACAGCGCTAAACGAAGTCTGCGACTATGCAGTCCAAGCTAACTTGAAGTTCATCGTCTACTTTGATTTTATCTCAAGAATTGCGTATCCTTGGCATCAAACTTGGTTAGATAATGCGAAAGAACGGTGGGGTGACAAGTTCTTGGGTATTTATCTTAGGGATGAACCTGGCGGACACCAAATTGACGGCCAAGACCCCGTCAAGAACGCCACTGACTACAGCGATGCAGCAAACCGCTTCGTAAACAACATAACCCTCTCCAATAGCATGTTAGATGCAAAAAACAAAAGCATCGCAACTTTCACTTCTGATTATGCGCTCTATTGGTGGGATTATTTGGCTGGCTACGATACGGTTTTTGTAGAGTTGGGTTGGAAGCTTAATTCAACGCAGCAGATAGCGCTCTGTCGGGGCGCAGCAAATATGCAGGGTAAAGATTGGGGTGCCATAATCGTCTGGACCTATTATGATCCGCCATATCTTGGGAGTTCGCAGGAAATCTATGATGAAATGGTTTTGGCTTACCGTGCAGGCGCAAAATATGTTGTAGTATTCAATCACCCTACTTATCCCGAAGGGAATCCATATGGAATACTGTCGGAGGAGCATTTTGAGGCTATGGAGCAGTTTTGGAGTTATGCCAATGCTAATCCACGAGAAAACGGTGGAAAAGTCAACGCTGAGGTGGCTTTGGTTTTACCTAAGGATTACGGTTGGGGCATGAGACGCAATGAGTTCTTAACGGAAGATAAGATCTGGGGGCTATGGCCTGAAGATGAGAAGGCACCGTTGATTTTGGAGAATACACGCAAGTTGTTGGGCAAATATGGTTTGAACCTTGACGTCATCTATGAGGATGAAAGGTTCGATTTTAATCAAAGATACTCTGAAGTTTACTTTTGGAATAGTACTATTCCTTAGCCTTCAGGGTCCAGTAAATCATTCATTAGACAATTCAAACATTATGTTGTGGCTAAAAGCTACATGACAAGTTAATAAAAAAGAGCTAACGTCCCCGAATCCAAAATGTACAGGAACCAAACGCGATCTACTAAGTATGACACCACTGGATTACTTTAACAGAGTCTAATTATCCCAAAGGAAACTTTAGCGGACTATCTATTGATAAGGGACTGTTCTAAAAAGTAGATTTAAATGCTGTCATAGCTTAGAATTATTGGGTTAGCTAAATGAGCCGCAATCGTGTGCTCATATTGGTCGGTGTTGTAGTGGCTTTTGTCTTAGCGTTAGCGATACATCTGGCAGGCAACCAGCCAATGACGCCCTTAACTCCCCAGTTAAAAGGCAATTTCTATCTGCATTTTCCAAGCGACTATCAAGACGGCGCTCCTACCAAGGCTTATTTGGTTGACTCAGAGCTTTATTATGGCGTTTATAATGAAAGCTTCTCACGTTCAGGAGCTACAGGTGACTACTCAATAAACAAAGGCGATCTCTGCATAATCATCAAAGGAACAATGCGAAACGACTATGACAAGGATTACTATTTTGCTATTACAACAGACGTGTACACTGCCGCTGGAGACAAAATCGAACCAGTGCTTACTGTTAATTCACCGCATCCGGGCTTTGCTTTGATAAAAATTGATAAAGGCTCAACAGGCATGTTTGAGTTACAAATAAAATACACGGGCAGAGACGTAGTTAACTATGACCTTTTCATAGCGTTTGAACCTTCAGAAGTTCCTCCTCCATAAGCGGAGTTTAGAATCCCCGACAAAGATCACAATGTTCTAAACATTAGCTTTAAGTGTCAATTACAAACAAGGTACTATGAGGTTAGGTAAATGAGCCATAGTCCTACTCAATTGTTTGCTTTAACCACTATAGCACTATTATTATCTGCTATAGTTTTAGCACTTTCTTCTGCTGCATCAGGACAATTCAATCCTGTTAATGCATCAAGCACTATACCCTTATCAGACCAAGAATACGCTAACGGCACCCTTGTCTCTAACAACGCGCCCTTCAAAGTCTGGTACATGTGGGTAAACGTTTCGAACACCCAAGTCCTCTATTATGCCGCTTACACTACGCCTGACTATCCCTTTCCAGTTCCAATCGCTAACATCGTAGGTCAACACTTCATTTTAGAAGACGGCACCCAAATTTTCATTGCCAGCGCCCTATCTGAGTTGGAGGTTTACCGTGACCTAAACAGCGATGGGACTCCGTCGGGAGATAATGAAGTTCTCTACTACATTTACTCTAACATGAGTCAAGGCTACAGCATGACACCTATCCAAAAAACAATAGTCGATTCTGTTCCACATTACCAGTGGAGCTTCACATATCAAAACGCTTATGCCTACCTGCAGAACGCCCAGGCACGAGTCGGCGTTGTTGCAAGAATGTTCTTTGAGCACCTAACCCTGAACTATGATTTTAGCGTGAATGGGAATGTTTCGGATTTGAAGACAAGCTTTGACATAGGAAAAGTCACCAACCTCGAAGTCCTTGAGCCTTCAGAGTTTTCCTCTTTTGATGGCTCAAGCTTAGCTTTGCTTTATGCCACCGCCACCTACACGTCAAAGCCGTACTCGACCTCGGTTAATGGTCAACCGTACGATTCTTCTACAGCAGATTCAGCAGTGGAGGCAGATGTTGCCGAGGTAAAAGTGGATGATGTTAAAGCTTATGATTTTCTCTTCGGCGGTAATTATACGCTTTACCGGGAGGGCACTAATGAAACGCATGGTTCAAGTGTAGAAACTTGTGAAGCGCAAGCTCAAGCAGTAGCAGTGGCAGGTTTGCCAACGATTTATGGTTCAACCGTGCGGAGCATAAGCTTCTTTGCAGACTACTTAAAACTCGCTGACCTATTTGATGGTTCGTGGCCAAGCGTTAATTCAAACTATGAGTCATCATCGTTGATCTATCGAATTTGCTTCCCCGAGTGGAACGGCATGCAAATAGAACACGACCCAACATTTCTCGGATACATATACAACAACCAGCAGATCCCAGAAGTACCTACAATAGCACTAATTATAATCCCATTAATAATCGCAGGGGCACTGGCAGTTATACTCCTAAGAAAACATAGATTCACAAAGCCTTAGTCAAGAAGGTTTTTCAAGAAAACTTTATTTCCGCTATAGTCTAAGAGCAAATATGCAAAGAACCCTTGCTGTGTTGCTCGTAGCTTTGTTTCTTACTTCGTGCGTTATGCTTGGTAATTCGGTTTCTGCAGCTAATGCGCAAGAAAACACTTGGGTTGAGAAGGCCCCTATGCCAACAGCTAGAGCTGCCTTGGGCATTGCAGCTGTAAACGATAAAATCTATGCCATTGGAGGTGCTAACTCAAGCGGTGTGTATCCACCTGACCTGTTCAAAGGTGGTTTTCTAGGAACAAACGAAGAATACAACACAATAACAAACACTTGGACCTCCAAATCTTCAATGCCTACCCCAAGAGACTACTTTGCCATAGCGGCTTATCAGGACAAAATCTACTGTATAGGAGGAGCAATTGGATTCAAAACTGTCCAAGCACCTGGAGTGCTTCCGGGAAATGTTTATGAAACGTCGCAAACAAACGAAGAGTACGACACAATAACAGACACTTGGACGACCAAAGCACCTATTACCGTGGCTGGAATAAATCTGCAAGCTGTTGTTGTCAACGCAAAAATTTTTGTAATTGGCGAAGGCCTGACTTATGTTTATGACCCCATAGCTGATACGTGGACTAACAAAACAAGTATTCCATATGATTCATATTCCCTCTTCTCAACTGTCTCAGCTGTCGGATTTGGAGGTAACATTGTTGTTTTTGGAGAGTCTTCAGAAGCAGGCAAAACGCCAAAAGAATTGGTATTCACTTATGATATAGAAAATGATAGTTGGAGCCAGGATGCAGCTGGACCGGTAGCAGTTATTAGTGGTGCGGCGGTAGCAACGGTTGGCAATTTAGCTTCTCAAAGAATTTATCATGTAGGCTTGGTAAGAGGGGCACCTCCAACCTCAGTTAATCAAATGTTTGACCCTAAGACGGGTACTTGGAGTACAGCTAAAGCTCCTCCTTCAGCGCGTATGTACTTTGGTTTAGTAGTTGTTAATGAAGTACTATATCGAATCGGAGGCTACAACATCCAACCATCCGGTGTTACGCCCTCAAAAGATAACCAACAATACACTCCTTTTGGGTACGGAACACCTGACCCTAACTATTTGCTGGAGAATACTCCCCCGAAACTATATGTTTTATCACCTCTAAACCAAATGTACAATGAGTCAAGTGTTTCTTTAGTTTTTAATGCTGATAAGGCTGTTAATTGTGCAACCTATAGCCTTGACGGAAAAAGCAACGCCACAATCACAGGTAATGTAACATTGACTGATTTATCTAACGGCTTACACAACGTTACCTTATACGCAGAGGACACATTTGGAAACATTGGCAAATCAGAAACCATTACATTCACAGTGGAAAAGCCAGAATCTTTTCCAGCTGTAGCTGTTGGCGCTATTTCAGTAATAGCAGTTATAGTGGTTACAGGTTTGTTGGTTTACTTCAAAAAAGGTAAGAAAGAACGCAGTTAGAGTTACTCCTTATTGCCAGCTTGAAGAACTTTATAAAAAGAATTCAAAAAGAGAGGTTTGTGTGTAGATTTTTGCTATTGCTTTAGTCAGTCTACTCAACCTACCTCATTGTTAGAAAATCTTTTATCAAATAATATTCACATTAAGACCGATTGGTGAATGAACAAAAAAACAGTGGCATTGACACTAATCGTTGTATTCGCCATATTTTCAGTGCTCATAGTTGGATCAATATACATGAGACCGTTTGTTCCTATCTGCAGTATAACTCCCGTACCTGCTGTCGTGATTAGTTATCCTTTGGTTTCGACTGGTGGCTTTGTCAACAGCTCCGTTGATTTCGTAGTCACTGTAAATACATTCGTTGATTCCCCAGCGATCCACAGCGTTTCTTACAGCCTAGATGGAGAACAACAAGTGGATCTAACTGATCTGAGCGCCACTACTTACTCTGACTATGGACCAAGCAAGATTGACTTTAAAGAATACAAAGCTAAAATCTCACTGCAGGGCTTGTCTGAGGGTAACCACACAGTAACCGCGTCTGCTATCGGCATGTCAGCAAGCAGATCCTTTGTAGTGAACTCAAACTACCACATAACAGCACTCGAAGTTCTCTCGCCCACAAGCCCAATATACACCTGTAATGAAGTGCCGTTGAAGTTTACGTACACTGGAGAAATAACCAATGCACATTACTACCTATACAATGGCCGGACATTGGTATCAGAAAAATCTCTCAATGGAGACATAACTCTAAATAATCTCTCAGATGGAAGCTATCAACTTCTGCTCTTTGTAACGACGCAGTATGGCCAAGATTCAAAAATGATGTATTTTTTCATTATTGGTGTACCAACCATAGTTATTGCAACTGTTCTGTTGATACTGTCCTTATCTATTGGTTTGCTCGTTTATTTTAAGAGAATCAAAAAGAAAAAAGATTAGGCGCAGATTTTGGTGAGGGTCTTGGATGACGACTTTAGGCTTTTGTCATTTGCGGATAATGTAGCCATCAAAGCCTCTGACTTCGTCTCTGTATTGCGCCGACATCGTTTGGACACCGCTAAAGTTCTTTAAACCGCGAATTATCCTTTCCTGAAATTCTATTGTAATCAACAAATATTGGAGTTTAGTCTTGAAATCTCATGCTGCGTAAATCGGCTTTAGTCAAGAAACCTGGAGTAATGTTTGTCAACAAACCTATACAAGAACGCTTTTATCGGCACATTAAACTCAATCTATTTATGGACAAAACAAGCAGGTTGCTAACGCTATTCCTAACCCTAATTATCATTATGTCAAGCGTGACGTTGCTGACTATTAAGCCTGCAAATGCCCAAACGAATCCCAAACCCCCTGAGCAATTTACTCTAAAATTTGTAGATAACTCATACGATGTGCCGATGACTACTACCTCAACTACTGATCCCTATACTGGAAAAACAATCACAACAACCATCCCTGGTTACCATGTTGAGGATAAATCAATTCAAATAACCATAACCAACCAACCGTTTATTCCTTATTCTGATGCAGAAGGTCACCTAATCAGTTTATACTATAATGTACGTTTCAAGGGACATTTCGGAGAAAACTGGGAAACACCATTCTATAAAACAATAAGAAACGGAGAATACGGATTTACCAAACAACTTCCTCAATCAGACTCTCAATTTACAGTAATCTCTGTTCCCTCAAAATTCCAAGCGGCTGATGTTGTTGACTTTCAAGTTCAAACAATGCAAGGATATCATACTTCTTGGGAGCCTATTCTTGTTGCAGTTATGGGTACATCACAATTCTCCGGTAAGGTAAGTGAATGGAGTAGCACTCAAACAATAACAATACCGGGCAATTCAGTTGCCGGTGGCCCACTTGCCACTTTTGGACCAAATCCAACCGTACACACAACCCCCGCACCTACTTTAACTACTATTCAGAATTTAAGCTCAAACTTGTCTGATTCAACTATTCTACTCTTAGGCGTTTTTCTTGTGATTATCTTAGCTCTTGTGCTGCCTGTAGCGGCTCTATTAGTGTTACTTTTTAGGATTAACAAAAGAAAATAAGGGAAAAAAACGTTAGTTGCAGATTTTTGTGATAGCATCTTGTATGACGACTTTGGGTCTTGACCACTTACGGATGATTCATAAATCATGTTAGGTCCCCCGTCGAAATTATTTCTTGAGTCAAATTCTCATCCTATTTCTCATCCAAATCTCCAGAAAAGCCAAGGATCTCAAAATTCGGAAACATTATATCGTCACCGCCATCATTCCAAATTGATTATCATGAAAAAAAGGCTCGCCATCACCATACTGGCACTAATTATTGCTGTGTCACTAATTATTTCATACGTTTTGGTAGCGTTTCCTCGAGCAATCCCCGGTAGTAATCAAGTCAGCAGCAACTGGAAGTATGATCTGGACAACTTCGCAACCGCCTTAGCGTGTGATAATGGGAAAGTATTTGTCACAGACAACCCAGGCAACGTTGTATGTGTTAATGCATCCAGTGGCAATGTAATTTGGACTGCAAATGTGGGGGGTTGGACAGCTAACGCTCATTTAATCGCTGTATCAGATGGCGTTGTGTATGTTGGCGCAGCCGGCGGCAAAGTGGATACGATAGATGAAGCTTCAGGCGAATTTTTGCCGCTTAGCTTTTCCGCGCCTGTCACTACTTCGTGGGGTTTTAAGCAGTCTCCTCAGCAATTTTTTATTTCAGATGGGCGAATATTTGTTCAGCAAAATGGCTGGGCTGTCTTCAATGTAAGCAGCGGAGACCTGTTTTGGGAGACTGGAGATCAAGGTGGTCTGACAGTTGGAAACGCAACGTACTCCCCGTCAAATATTAATCCGATTTTTATTCAAAGGACAACTCGTTTTAACCCAAACAATGGAAGCGTCATCTGGCAAGTTGGCGGTGATGCAAGTGATCCCGCAGTCATCGCCGAAGACAAAGTTATCCTTTGGAATTACAATCCAAACGGCCTCACAGATAATGGACAAGCGGTAGTTTGCGTTAATGCATCTACTGGGAAAATAATTTGGCAATTTGACGTAGAATCAAAAATGTATCAACCAACAGAATACAACGGATTAGTTCTCTTTGGAGCCTATGATGGCAACTTTTACGCGTTGCAACTTTCTGATGGTACAGTAGCTTGGAAGACGAAGATTACTGATCAGAATGGTCTCGAGAGCAAACCGAGCGGTTTGGAGAATTATCCTTTAACGCCAGCTGTCTCTTTAGTTCAAATTGATGAGTTAAACGACAAAGCGTATTGGGCTTTCACTTTTGCTCAGATTGGGTGGGGTGGAAAAAATCAATACTCAGGCGTGGTCTGCAGTTTAGATTTAGCAAGCGGGCACATTTCTTGGAAGACACCGATTTCACAAGACACCTCAATTTCCTCTAGCGGAAACATGCCTTCTACTCAGCTTGGCCTGATCTTTCTTAACAACAAGGTTTTCTTAACTTCAGGCAGCGACTTGTTGATCTTTAACCAATTAACAGGGCATCTTTTGGGTACTTCGCATTTTGAGCATTATGTTCTTGCCCCAATCGCAGGAGTTAACCAGGTTTTTGTGGCAGGAGATCTTGATCTCTTCTCCTTCAAGTAACCTCTCTCTTTGGACAAGGCCTGTAACGTTTACACGGTTGGATTGTTTGACCAAATAGTACACAAGATCTCAGCTGATGCTCTTATTCACTTCTTTGCTTCAAATGAGAAACTGGCAAGGCTTCTTGAGCAGTACGAGGAAGCTCAGACTGTTGGGTTGGAGCTTGTCGGTCGAGAGGAACTTATGAAGCGGATGCAGAAAAAAGCTGATGAACTGATTATTTCCTATGAGGGCGAACGCAAGAAAAGGAGCAAGTTCCAGTATGATATTGGAGTTCAAGCAAAAAGAGGATATTCGCAGACTTCTCTTGAAAGAGCAAGAAATTTTGTGTTCGAAATACGCAAGCTGCTTAAATCCTGATTTGCATTACAAAATTCTTAATTTTAAAATGGTTAGTCGCATAGGCATTTGTAGTCGCATTGCGTACACACCCAAGTCCCCTTCTTCGGCTCAAACGACGCCGCCTTGATTTTCAAGGCCATATCAGCGATTTCCGCCTGCATAGCCTCAATCGCCTCCTGTGCGGGTTCAAAGAACACCTTTTCGTTTGTCCGCAAAAACCAGTTCCCCACCCTCAACAACCCCCCATCCGGATAGATTTGTCTGACGGCAAACGCGTAGACCAGCATCTGCATGTCTTTTTTGAGCTCGTTTAGCGATGTTGCCTTCTTGCTTGTTTTGTAGTCAACCACCGTGTAGTTGGATCCGTCTTTGTCGATGCGGTCAATTCGCCCGCGAAGCTTCACTGTGCCGATGGAGGTTTCGAACCAGCGTTCGATATCCACGATTTCTGTTTTGCAATTTGCTTGCTCATCCAGAAACACCCTTAAAATCGCTTTGGCTTGTTCGTAGTCTCGTTTTTCGTCGATTTTTGATTTATAGCCCTTTGGATCCCAATGTTTAGCTAAAAGCTCCAACGCAACCGCCTCGTTGATTGCCTGGCCGTATTTTTGCATCTTGGTTAATTGCTCCGCGATGCTGTGCAGTGTTGAGCCGAAGTCGAAGTAGTATTTTGGTTTCTCAGGAATCATCATCACATGCCGGTACATGTAGAGCCTGGGGCATTTTTTGTAGCCCACAAACTGTGACACGCTAAACCCGTGAGTCTCAGAAACCGTGACTGGCGCTTCTTTTGTTTTGCTTAGTTTTGTGTAGTCGGGTTCTTTTATTTTAGCGATTAGTTTTTTTATGTCGACGTTTTTGTTTGTTGCCTTCGCGTAGAGGAGCACGTTTTCTATGGCTTCGCTGTATTTTGCTGTGTTTAGGTTCGATAGTATTTGCTTCATAAGGTGAGCCTGTATTTGGTCCTCTTTGGTTGTAGATTCCGGTGAGAGGTCTACTGCGTCGGCTTGTTGGAATGTTATGTTTTGGTTTTGTTGGTACTCGATTTCTTTTAGGAACTTTGAGGTTTTTGAGTCTGTTTTGTTTTCGCCATACCGTTTCGCGTAGGTTAATATCAGTTTTTCTTTGGCTCTTGTTATGGCGACGTAGAATAGCCGCCGTTCTTCTTGTGTGTGTAGTTCTTTTTCGTCAAATTGTGATTGTATTCCCTTGAGGAGTTCTTTTGGTATTGCGAATTTGTCTTTTTGGAACCTTGTCGGCAACTTGTTATCCACCAGGTCGGGGATGATGACTACGGGGTACTGCATGCCTTTGACGCCGTGAATCGTTGAGATAACAACGGATTGCTCTTCTAGGTTTTGTTCTTCGATCTCAAAATTGGAGGCAAAGGAGAGGTATTCTGTGAAGTCTTCGATGTCGTTGTCTGGGTAGATTCTGTTGAATTCTTCTGCGAACGTGTAGAACTGGTTAATCAGCTGGATGTTTCGGTTGTTTTCCAGGGCGATTTCGTATTTGTAGAATTCCCGCTCAAACAGCAAACTGTGAATGAGATCGAGTGTTCCATGCCGCTTCTTTGAATTAATTATGTCTGAGAGTGTTTTTTTGACCTCGATGAACTTGAATTTGTCCACGTCAATCTTGCTTAACTGATCAAACGCCTCGTATAGCGAGATGTCTTTTTCGCTTGCGTAGCAGTTGAATTTGCATATCTCAACCTGCTTAATGCCATAATTGGGGCGGTTGAGTATCCTCACGATTTCAGCGTTACACTCCAGCGGGTTGCTGATCACGTGCAAGTATGCGGTGATGTCTTTTACTATGGGTTCTTGGAAAAATCCTGCTTCGCCCACAAAGTTGAATCTGACACCCTGCTTTCTGAACGCTTTAATGATCGGTTCAGCGGTTGCTTTGCGCCTGCAAAGAATCGCTATGTCCTGTGGCGGATACTTGCTTAGTAGTTCTTTGACTGTTTCTAGGATATAGTTTGCTTGTGAAGTCTCATTTGGCGTCTCGGTGACTGTGATGTTTTCTCCGTCTTTGTTTTTAGTGAAAAGCTTCTTTACGGTTCGCTCGGGGCTCTTCTCTATTAGTTTGTTTGCTACCTCTACGATTTTTTTGGTGCTGCGGTAGTTGTGTTCTAGTGCGATTTGTGTGTTATTTGGGAATATTTTTTTGAATTCCGCAATGTTTGTTAAGTACGCGCCTCGGAAGCGGTAGATGCTTTGGTCGTCATCCCCAACCACCGTGATGTGCCCATGCCCTGCGGCTATCTGCTGCACGATCTGCAGTTGAATATAGTTCGTGTCCTGGAATTCATCCACGATAACGTATTGAAATTTCTCTTGATACCGCTTCAAAATCAACGGCTTACTCTTCAGCACATTGTAAACCGTGCATAGCATGTCTCCGAAATCAATCAAGTTGTTTTCGAGTTTGTATTCCTCATAAGCGCGGTAGATTTTGTGTATGTCTTTTAAGCAGTTTAGGTCTTCTTTGGCTTCCTCATCAAGAGATTCTTTTTCGCGTTTACCAATGTACTCTGCGATGTCAGCGGGCGAAATGAACTCGTCTTTGCATCTGGAAATGAACTTTGCCATTTCATCCGCCAAAGTGTAAGGTTCATGATTAAACTCCAAGTGCTGTATGCCGAAACTGTTAATGTTCTTAGTCAAGTAAACCAGCTGAGCAGTCTGTGTGATTACTCTAAAATTCGCGTTAAGCTTAGTGTATAGAATATTATCGTGGATAAACTGGTTACAAAAAGAGTGAAAAGTAGAAATACACAAATCCTCAGCATCCACAACCATACCCAGGACTCTTTCTTTTAGCTCCTCAGCAGCCTTCTCATTAAACGCCAACGCCAGAATACTATCTGCTTTAACGCCCTGTTCAATAAGATAAGCAATCTTGCTTGCAACAGTCAGAGTTTTACCTGAACCAGCGCCAGCAATTATAAGCAGGGGCTTTTCAATTTCTTTAACTGCCTCTTGCTGTTGAAAATTCAAATTATCAAAAAGATTAGCCATCAATTAACACCCAAGGACCGTTAATTTTCATACAAGCTATTGGTTAAGAAATGAATTTAAGATTTTTAGTAAAACTACCGCTAAAGGATGATACGTTTTGGCTGGACATAACATAAAACCAGAAGCCAAAGAACTAATCGATATTTTTCAAAGAAACTAAAAAAGGGAGGGAAGATAATCCCCATAGGTTTTCACTTTATGGCTTTTTCTTTAACACAAGTATAGTGACAGCAAAGCCAACCGCGATTGCGACGATTATGCCAATAATGCCCGGTAGAATGTATTGATCAGCTAACGATGCAGGATCTTCAGTTGGTTGTGGAGTAGCTGCTGGTGCATCTTCAACTATTATTGCTGTTTCAGAATATGAGCCATAGTATGAGTTAGTGCCTTCAAATCTTGCGACAATTGTGTATTCGCCTGGGACTTCTGGTGTAAATGATGCTTTATAGAAGCCTGTGGCGTCGCTGGTTGTTCGTGTGACTTCGTAGTAATTGCCGTTGGGGTCAAAGACTTCAATTATTACGTCTACTCCTGTTGCGTTGTTTGGTTTTGGTAGTTGTTTGTATACGTGTGTCATCCAGTCGCTCATGCTTGCGTCAGATACAGCTGGGACGCCGTCGGGGAAGCGTGCTGCTATGGCGTATTGTTTTGTGGCTGGCGATATGTCAGTTACAGTGCCTGTGACTAGTATTTTGTTATTGCCGAAAGTTGATACTGATGGTGATGCGGATACTTTTGTGGCGCTTGGGCCTTTGCCGATTGCGAATAGCTGCAAGTTGTATGTATCGATTTTTACTAGTGTGCTGTCTCCTATTAGTCCTCTGCCACCCCAGTCTGAGCCGCGCATTAGTCCGTTTACTCTCCATATGACTTCGCCTGTGGTTGCGTTAAGGCAGACATATGGTGCTCCTCTAGGTAGTGGTTGGTTGTCGGAGTGTGCGCTTGTTCTTATGTAGATTTTGCCGTCTACAATAAAGTCAACCCGTGCAATCCAGTTGTCGCTCCATAGAATTTCGCTTAGTGGATCAGATAGGCCATATGACCATTGTTTTGCGCCTGTTTTTGCGTCGTAGCAATCAATTATTCCTTTTGTTCCATGGGTGTAGACTTTTCCGCCGTCGATGATTGTCCAAGTTTCAAGGTAGCTTAAGTAGAATTCAGGTTCAGTTGTTTCCCACATGAAGTCTCCAGTGTCAAGGTTGTATGCTTTCATTATCATCAGATCTTTAATGTACTGGACAAAGACTCTGTCTTCTACGCCTACACGTGAGTAGCCAAAAGTTACGTTGCCTGAAGGTGCTGCGTAGGTTTTATTGTACATTAGTTGACCTAGTGAACCTGGTTTTAGACTTATACCCCAAATCGTGAATGGTGGATTGTTTATGTTTTCAGGACTTGCTCTGTAATAGCCTACAACCATATCTTCTGCGATGTAATAGCTCGGTGAACCTGGTAATCCTTTAGGTATAGTTACGTTTGCTTGGTATCCGTTTAATCCGAATGGTGTTGATATTGTGGTTCTTGTTGGTCCGGTTGCGTTGATTGTTTTGCCTTGTGGTCTCCATGAACCCCAGTTAGGGCTGTTTGGGTTAGTGCCCCAGTAGCAGTCGATTACTGCTGAGGAGTTCCAGACTAACATGTAGCCTCGTGTTTGGTCTATTACGTATTTCATGAGTTCTCCGTTAGGTCCTAGGGTTGAGCTTGCGCTGGGTACGTTTGTCATTGTGAATAGCCATCGTCCGTCAGTTGGGTCAAATGCGTACCATGTGGTTCCTGATGTCCCCCAAAGGTATTCGAAAGCGCCTTGAACGTTGAAAGAGGTGAATTTCATTACTTGACCAAATGACACGGTTACTCTAGTTCCGTTGGGATCAACAAGTGGTCGTGACCAGAGTTCTTCGCCGGTGTGCAAGTCAACTGCAACTACATAGTTATCAACGCTGTTTCCGCCGATTGTGTTGTATTTGTTGTAATAGAGGATGCCATTGATGATGATTGAACCACTGAATTTACCTTCGTATGCGTCTCCTCCGAAGACTGAGTAATCGTAGTCGCCGGTTAGTCCACCGTATTCTATAGGTTTAACCCAAAGAACATGTGGGCTATCGGGTGCGTAGTCGTTGTTTTCTACAACTGCGCCTGCTAAGTTGTCTCCGAATTGACCCAGTCCTAGCCAGTTGCCGCCGATTACTTTCCATTCTCGGGCTTGGGCATCGATTGGGCGAGTCCAATACTCGGTTGGTAGTGGAACACCTGGGTAGAGGTTTATTGGTGTCTCTGTTACTGTGATGTTTATGATTGCGCTGTCTGCTGCTTCGTAGAAGAGGTTGTATCTGACATTGCCTTGGCTGTAGTTGTACCATTGTCCTGGGAAATGTGTCTGCAGTTGGAATGTTCCTTCCATATCTGGAACAAATATGGTGCCAGTACCGCCGGTAGAGTCCGTGTTGAATGGTCCCAGAGTTTGTTTTGTGCCATCTGGTTTAGTTATTTCAACTGTTATTCCCGTCCATTTGTCTTCTGTAACTCTGAGTGGTTGAGTTACACCCAGATGGAGCAGTGTTTCTTGACCAACACCTAGTATTCTAGGCGTTGCACCTATGAATGGATAAGCCTTGGTGTTGCCTGTCACTGTGGTTTGACAGTCCGCAGTTTGAATCGTTGAAATTGACATTACCATCGAAAAAACGAAAATCAAAGAAAGAGCTGTCGATACTATTTTTTTATACATTTTTCTTTTTCTCCTTTTTTGAAGCTTAGTTTGCTTCTGCTAATTTTTTTCAATTAAATTTGCTAATAAAATGATGTAGTAACACTGTGATGAGACAAACTCGTTGCTAAATGAAAATAAACACGGTTAAAAAGAGGATTTTGGGGTTTAGAAATTTATCATTCGAAAATGGAAAATATGAGAAAAGGCATTTCGCCGTTAATTGGAACTAGAGCCCACTCAGCCCCTGTTTTGAATTCAAAGAAACTAAAAAAGGGAGGGAAGATAGTTTTCGTTTGTCTTCACCTTTATGGTCGTTTTCTGAGCACCAAGATTATGACTACGCCGATGATTGCAACGAAAACAAATAGACCTGCGATTGCTGGAACGAAGTACTGATCAGCCATAGATGCTAGTTGTGTTGGTTGCGGTGTTGGTGTTGCTGGTGCTGGATCAACTGCAAAAGATGTTACTGCATGTGATGGCCAGTAGGATTCGCTACCTACAAACGTTGCATATACTACGTATTGACCTGGAATATCTGGCGTCCAATTTAGAGTGTAAAAGCCGTCTATATTAGTGGTTGTTGTTCCGATAGTGCGGTAGTTGCCGTTTGCGTCAATAACAGAGAGGGTGACTGGTACACCAGTGGCATTTGTAGGTTTGATTTGCTGCATGTATACATATTCCATCCATGAAGCCATGCTTTCCTCAGAGACTACAGGTACTCCATTAGGGAAGCGAGCTGTTCTGTCTGAATCCTTGGTTCCTTCTGATTCATCTTTTACGAATCCGTTTATTACTACACTACTGCCTTCTACTGTGACTCCAGGGAGAGTGTTTACCGTGGTTGAGGTGGGACCTTTGCCAAAGGTGTAGATTTGACAGTCGTAACTGTTCCAGCCGACGAGGTAGCCGTCTGCTATTGCGCTTGGTTCTCGTCCGTAAAAGCCCATGACGCTCCAGACAAGCGACCCATCACTTACATTTAGAGCAAGTTTTCGTCCGTTGGGAAATAGCGGCGGGTCATACATTCTGCTTTCAGATAGAAAGAGTTTGCCATCTGCTATGCTGTGTGAGCCAAAGTGCCAGATTGGGTATATACCGTATGGAGTGTCATATCCGGCGCTTCGTGGCACGTAGGTCCAGTTGATTGCGCCTGTTTTTAGGTTAATTGCATTAGCATATCCTCCATAATCCCATATGTAGCAGTTGCCGTATGCGATTGCTCCACCCCTTGAGAGCGTGCTTAGAGCATTACCGGGTAACTTGACTGGTCCCCATAATTGTTGTCCATTTAGTAGTGAAAATCCGTAGGCTTCGTTTGTATCTTTATTATGTGTTACAAAGACACCTTCACCAGCTGCTAAAAGTGACATGTCACCATAAAGTGGGACTGTCCGGTTTACTGGTCCCCATAGGAGTTTTCCTGTGTTGGTTTCATATGCTGCTTCAATAGCATAACCTGAAGAAGCTTGTGTAAGAACAGTAGGAGCTGAACGTACTAGTATTGCTTCAGGTGTTCTTGCAGCAATGCTCAGGCTGATTGGGTTATTGTTCAGTGTGTTTACTACTGGTACTGAGTATTGGATTCCTCTTGAGTAGTTAATGTTGCCTGAGGGGCGGATGGTCGATCCTGTTCCACCGCCTACACCCATCACGTTAACTGGTCCCTGTAGGCAAAGTGTAGAGTTCCATAGCGTAAGGTTGCCACTGCTGATGGCCGGTATCAATACTGATCCTTGTGAATTATCGTCGTTGCCATCAACTAATCCTGATGCTGTCACGCTGGGTACTCCTGTGATGTTAGCTATAGCATATCCTGTCATCGGATCGCGAAGTGTCCATGTGCTACTGTTGGCAGCTGAGACTAGCCATGCTTGAGTGCCGTATTCTTGCATTGTGTGGAATTGCAGAACCATCGCAAAAACAAGAGTCTCTTTTGTATTTAGCTTCCACAATGTTTCGCCAGTGCGGATGTCTACTGCTGCCCAACCAGGAGTTTCTATGCTACTATACGTAGTTGGTGTGTTGGGGTAGAGTTTGTAGAATATTATTCCGTTTAGGATTATTGGTTCAAATTGTCTGTACAGGATTGAGGTTGAGGTGTATTGGCTTTCTTGGTCGCCGCTAACTGGTAGACCTGGTTGTCCGCCGAATGCTGTTGGTTTAGTCCACATTATGTGAGCTGAGTTTGGGGCTTGGCTGTATGGATTGAAGTTGCTGCCTGTTGCGTCATATCCGCCTGTGTCGGTAAATGAGGGTTTGCCTAGTCCCCACCAGTTGCCGCCGAGTTGTGCCCATGCAAAGTTTGTTGAGTATATTGGTCTTGACCAATATTCGGAGGGGAGTGGGGGGCTGTTGTAGCTTCTGATTGTTTCTTCTTGGACAGTGAACTGGACTGGTGTACTTATCGATGGAAGTACAACTATGCCATTTGCTAGTGTTTGTCCTGGGAAGAATGACTGAACAGTGTAGTTACCGGTTACTGACGGTGTAAATTCGATGCCACCCACACCTCCTGTAGTGTCAGCAACGTATGGTCCAAAGGTCTGGTTAGTTCCGTCGGGTTTGACTAGGTTAAGAGTGAGTTTTTCGTATCGTTGGAGACCTCCTTCTGCAGGAATTGGTTTGGTAAAGAATAAGCTAATGTAGACTGTTTGACCAACTCCGACAGGGTTAGGTTCCGCAGTGACCATTAGATAGGTTGGTACTTGAAGTTGCCCTTTGACAGTTGCTGCAATTGTTGGTGCGCATAAGAGAATCGATAAAGTCATAACTAATAGAAAGTTTGTTTTTTTCATTATCTCTTTTTCCTCGTTTTTTTTGAAGCATTTCTGCTTCTGATTTTCAATTTCACGTATTATGTTAATAAAACAGTGTAGTAACACTATGATGAGACAAACTCTTTCTTAAATTAAAATAAACACAGTTAAAAAGCGGGATTTGCTAAGGTTTAGAAATTTATCCTATTATTCGAAATGGAAATTACGAGAAACGTGATTTCGTCGTTAATTGGATCTAAAGCGCACTCAGCCTGATTTATTTTCAAAAAACAACAAAAAAAGAGGGAAGTGATTCCCAATTCTTTTCATTCTTTAAGGTCGTTTTCTTAGGATCAGTATTGTTGCAATAAAGCCAATTACGATCGCAAGGACTATCGCTATGACTGCAGGCATAAAGTATTGGTCAGCCACCGATACAGTAGGCGTTTGTGTAGGAGCCGGTGTAATTTCCACTCCTTGGTCAGCGACGAATGAGGTTTGCGCATAGGATGGGTAGTATGCTGCTGAACCCGCGAAAGTGGCTATAACAGTGTATGTGCCTGGAATGTCGGGTTGCCATGCTAAACTGAAAGTGCCGCTTGAGTCAGTTGTGGCAGTTCCAAGATTTCTGTAGTTACCGTTTGAATCAACAACATCAATTGAGACTGGTACTCCTGTTGCGTTTGTGGGGTGTTGGAATTGTTTGTATACATACAGCATCCAGTCGCTTTGGCATGCATCTGATACTGCGGGGACTCCATTTGGAAAGCGCATGGTTATAGCAGTGTCCTTCGTACCTGGGGAAATATCGTTGACTGAGCCTTTGATCACTATGCTGTTGCCTACTAGTACTCCACTGTCTGGCGCTGAAACAGTTAGTGCACTGGGACCTTTACCGACTGCATAGACTCTTTGGTCATATGTATCCATTGTTGCAATGATGCTATCACCTATGATCGCTCTTCCACCCCAACGGGTTTGACGGAATAGACCATTGACACGCCATAGCTCTTCGCCGTCTGTTGCGTTTAGGCAAATGAATGGCGATCCTCTTGGCAGTGGCTGGTTAGCTGAGTGTTCCAGTGAGCCGACGTATATTTTTCCTTCGCATATGAACATTGGACGTAGCCACCAGTTATTCGACCAAAGGATTTCTGTGTATGGATCGCTTGCTTCGTAGTTCCAGAGCAGTTGACCTGTTTTGACATCATAGCAGTAGACGATTCCGCCGACGCTCGCTGAGTATAATTTTCCGTATGCAATTGCTCTACAAGCGCTCTTTGAGTCGTCCAATGAGTCTAGGTAATGTTGTGCGGGAGTAGTCGGACCCCAAAGGTAATCACCAGTTGTTAAGCTAAAGCCATAGTGCTGCATTGTTTCAGTTGAAAACAACACGCCTACATTATCTTCGAAGCTTCCAGTCATCCATGCAATTGTTTGGTTGCCAGCGGACCAATCAGACGGAGGAGTCCAAGTTTTATCGAACAATAGTGTTCCAATTGAACCCTCTTTAATGCTGATACCCCATGTTCGAACAGCTGTTGTTTGTATGCTCATACCTACGAGTTTATCATTGAAGTTTACTGCTCGGACGCTACCTGTTAATCCTGTTGGAATAGAGCCGTTGTAGACATATGCACGAGCTGCACGGGCAGCCGCTCCAGTTGTTGTTTCCGTACCCCATGACCCGTCTGAAGTCATTGATCGGTAAGTTCCTGATGATGCGTTGTATTGTCTTCCCATAAATGCACTACCGAAGCTGCCTTCTAGAGAGATTAAAGCACTCATGTTCCAGATGGTTAGCCTGCTGTTCTGTGTGCTAAGTGAGTAAACATAGATTTCTCCGTTGGAACCGATTATTCTGCTGGTGCCAGGTACGTCGGTAATTATGGCTCTTATGTCTCCAGTATAGGCGTCAAAAGCTGTCCAAGTAGATCCAACAGTCACCCAGAGATATGCATATGTTCCCATGTAGTTGTAAGATTGCCAGTAGTAGAGTTGTGCGAAGCTAATTGAACGGTTGTCTAGGAAGGTTTTCTGCCAGAGTTCTTCACCTGTGTGTAGGTCTACACAATGGTAGAGAACTGGGCTTCCTCTGCCGCTTGCGCTCATGGGTGCGTCTTGATAGTATAGTAATCCTGCAACGATGAAGCTGTTAGACCATTTTCCTTCGTATGCATCGCCAGTTTCAAATCCGACTGACGTAGCTCCTGAGCCTATGATGCCCATATCGCCGCCGACTTCGCCGCCGATGGTAATTGGCTTTGTCCAGAGTATGTGTGCTGTGTCAGGTCCATCATTGTAGGGAGCATAGAAGTTTGCTGGAATTGTAAGCCAGCTTCCTGCGATGCTGTACCATTCTCTGATTTGAGAGTCAATTGGGCGGGTCCAGTATTCAGTTGGCAGTGCAAAGGCTGGGTAATAAACCAGAGGGGTATCCTCTACGACAAGCGTTAATGGTGGGCTCTGACTGGCCAATAATGTTGTGTTTGCTGCAAAACCACGACCAGAGACAGGTGAAACCTGTTCGGGGAATATTGTTTGTAGAGTGTAGTTGCCTGCTGCGTCAGGAACGTAGACTGTGCCTGTGCCGCCGGTTGAGTCAGTTTTAAAAGGACCGAGAGTTTGCGTAGTGCCGTCGGGTTTTGTGACTTTTACAGTCAGACCTGTCCAGCCGTTGGCGGCGCCGCTGATTGCATCTGTGATGCCGAGGTGAATGAGTGTTTCTTGACCGATGCCTACTGGGTTGGGCATAGCGCCTACGTATGCATATGTTGCTTTCTTGTCTGCTGCGCTAGCTTCGGGTAGAAGTACTGTTGCTGTGCTTAATGTGAATAGTAGACATATTGCGATTGTCAGGATTTTTTTCTGTTTTTTATAAAGCATTGTTTCTTTTTTCTCCTTTTTTTGAAGCGTTTTGCTTCTGATTTTCAATTTCACGGATTATGTTAATAAAATAGTGTAATCACACGATGATAAGACAAATCTTATTTTATCGTCCAAATTATTAGTTTTTTAATTTACACCATCGGTGTAACTTCTAGTGCACAATTCTTTTAAAGAAAAAACCAGCAATAACTATAGGAGAAAGAGACTATGAGATTACTTAAGTCTGATCATCTGGCTCTTCTCGTAGAATTAGGATTAACAAAAACACAATCTAAACTTTACTTAACGTTACTAAACTATGCCAAAACAGATGTAAGAACCCTCTCAAAACAGCTTGATACTCCTAGACAAGAGATATACCGTGCTTTAGGTGAATTGCATGAGAAGGGATTTGTATCAAAAATTGTTGCTTCACCACTAAAATATCAAGCAGTTCCGATCTCTGAGTTGTTGTCAGTCATAATTAGTTCTAAAACTAGTGAACATGAAAAATTATTAGAAAAAGCAGAATTTATGATTAAAGCATTTGAAGAAAACAAACAAAATGAGTTACCCGAGCAAGACGTTGAAATAAATATAGTTGAAGGAAAAGAGACAATTATCAAAAGATGCAAATCAGCACATGCTAACGTTCAGGAGATTGTGTGTTGCTGTTCTACTTTCGAGAGATGGATACACATAGGGAGTCAAATCAATGAAACAATTAAACGCGCCTTGAGCCGGGGAGTTAAATATCGAATAGTCGTGGAAAAGCCTGCGGGGAAAATTAATCTTCCTAAAGAGGTTGAATTGTTGATTGAAAACAGTAATTTTCAAGTTAGAATGACCGAAAAGAAACTTAAAATTAACGCTGTGATTTTTGACAGTAACCTTACCGGATTTAGTTTATACCTATCAAGACCAGTAGCTGAAACTCCGATGATTTGGACCAATCATCCAAGTATACTTGCAAGTTTTCAAGAGCACTTCGACCGAATATGGGTAGAAAACGCAACACCTATACAGAGATTGCTCAAACCTTAGTATCCTTCCCTCTTCTTTAAGGCATAATCGCGTCTTCTATCTTCGGTAGATCGCATTTTTCTATTTGTTCTCTTTGTGTGGGTGTGGGCGTATATTTTTTTACACCACACTGTGGGCTTTGGAAAATGTCGCTTTTTTGGTTTAGGCTGTTTTTCTGTTGTGGTTTTTGTGTGGGAAGATTGATTGCTCCACACAGTCACGATGGATCCAATCGAAAGATGCTATCATACGAAAATTTTTATATTGAGCCATGAACCGATTGGATTTGGAGGGTAGCTACTTTTTGAGCACCAGTGAGCAGACTACTGCCGTCTTGGAAGAATTAGGTTTAGGCAAAGTTCAGGCTAGAATTTACACGATAATGGCGCGATCTGGTGTATCCAATGCAAGAGCCTTGGCAAAAAATGCAAAGGTCGCTACACAAGATGTTTATCGTTTATTAAATGAGCTTATTGATTTAGGTCTTGTAATGAAAATAATTGGAAAACCAACTATGTATGTGCCCTTGCCTCTACATGAAGGTCTCTCTCTGTTGTTAAAACGCAGGAAAGAAAAATTTAGCTTATTGGAAGATACAGTCTTAGAGCTTGCAGAGACTTCCAAGTTAACGTCTAACGCTATTCCTTCAATCACGGGTGAATTTTTATTCGTTCCTCAGAAAGAACCATGCGACAAGATGGTGATAAAAATCTTTGAATCAGCAACAATCGGCGTTGATTTGATTAATCATCAAAAAGATATCTTCTTCAGTGTACGTGATAAATTTTCTAGGTATATTCTTGACGCCCTTGACAGAGGGATAACTATTAGAGAAATTGCTTGTTCACAAGACGAGACTGATTTTGCCATATCTGTCGAGAAAAATAAAATATTTAATGAATACCAGAATTACGCGCTGAGAAAAATTATAAAAGCTACCCCGGCAATAATGATGCTAAAGGATAAGAAAGAACTCTTTCTTGCTACCTCGACAAGAATAGTTACCAATTCTCAACCGTTTTTATGGTCGAATAACCCAATATTAGTAAAAATAGTTCAGGACTGGTATAACAGCACCTGGGATAAAGCTATGATAGAATAATTTAGTTAACTTAAAACAATTTTGACCTGATCCGTTAAATGAAGCTAAAGTTTTCTTTGCCTTAAAATTATTTAGAAACTGACTTTTTTAGCAATTTCTTGCTTTGGTTAGCGTTTCTTTGTTTCATAGTTGGTAGTAGCAGCTACTTTCAGTACTGTGTTATAAAAGAAAAGCAATCAAGCTATTCTCGCAAATAAACAAGTAAGGAGAAAAAGAAAAAGTGAAATTAAAACTACAAACATCTCAAATATCAACTGCAATCGCAATGGTTCTAATTTTAGCAATAAGCACACTTTCTACTTTACCAATAATTAAAGCACAAGACGATGGTTCTGTAGCCACTGAAGTTCCTACCTTTTTGATGCTTAATGCTGCTCCTAACCCAATAGGCACTGGACAACAAGCACTCGTAAACGCTTTCATGACCAAACCTCCAATAACAGCTGGATTCATGGGAACAGGAACCATGTTTGAAGGCATCAAAGTCGAAGTCACAGCTCCCGACGGAACCAAAAAAACTATAGATATGGGCAAATCCGACAGCACAGGCGGTACATGGACCAACTTTACACCAGACCAAGTCGGCGACTATACTTTCAAAGCCACCTACCCAGGTCAGCATGCTGAAGAAACTGTAATGAACTTCTTTGGTCCTCCGACATTCTACAACATCACTTACTTAGAAAGCGAAAGCGAAACAATCACTCTCACAGTACAAGCAGATCCTATACCAATGTTCAATAGTGCTCCACTCCCAACAGAATACTGGTCACGACCAATTCAAGCCCAAAACTACAACTGGGCCGAACTTGGCTCCAACTGGTACGGGTTAGCAGCGCCAGCATTTGCCACCACAGGTGGTTATGACGCTACTGGTAACTTCCAACCCTACGGCACTGCACCAAACACTGGACACATAATGTGGGCTAAATCTACACACTTTGGAGGTCAACCTGGGCTTCCAATACCAAACGATCAAATGAGCAATTACATGACAACCACAATCGCGACTAACTATTTTGAACCAATAATCCTCAACGGAGTACTCTACTACACTGAATACTCAGGCCCCAGCGCCGCTAAAACTGCTTGGGTAGCTGTTGACATACGCACAGGCGAAACCTTGTGGACGAGGTCTGCAGGAGAATCAGGCAACGAAGTTATTCGCATGGGCCAAGTGATGCGTTTCAAATCAATCCAGGAATTCGGTTCATGGGCTTTTCTGTACAGTTGTCCATCAGCATCATTCTTCGGTAATCCCGAATACATGTCACTCTACGATGCATACAGCGGTGAATTTTTGATGAACATCACTAACATCCAAAATCCGGCATTCCTAATTGATGACACAGAAGATTCAACCCAGAAAGGAAGCCTCCTTGGTTACTACACAAGCGGCGGCAACCTCACAATGTGGAATTCCAGCAGACTTATGCTCGGCGCTGATGGCATAACAATGCGACCCTCAGGCACTAAAAACTGGACTGATGGAATCGAGTGGACCGTAAAGTTACCAGCAGACATAGCTCAAGCCGGAATAGCGGTACGTGATCAAGATGTTATAGTCCTTCGATATGCACCAACATACAATATGTTCTCTTCACTAAGCTATGGCTCCCAAGTTACAGCAGGTTACGATGCAAAAACAGGTGCACTACTCTGGGGTCCCAAGAACCAAACCATACCTAAACTTCAAGACGTCGCAATCCTTGGTGCAGGTGACGAAACATACGTATTACACAATAAAGATACAAACGAAGCTTATGGCTTCTCAATGCAAAATGGTAATCAAATTTGGGGACCAGTAAAACTTCCAGGTAACGCATGGGACCACATTTCAATAGCTGCAGAAGTAGCATATGGCAAAATCTTTATCTTCGGTTTTGGTGGATACGTCAATTCTGTTGACTTAGCCACTGGACAAATCGATTGGACTTATGTACCGAGAAGTTCAGGATACAACACTGGCTATGGCATATACCCTGTTTGGTACAATGGTATGATCGCAGACGGTAAACTCTTCATCTCTGAAAGTCACATGTACGATCCACCAGTATATCCAGGCGCACAGCAACTTGCAATAAATACTACTACAGGTGAACTTGAATGGAGCATACTAAGTTTCACTGGTCGCGTACCTACTGCTGCTGCAGATGGCTACTTGATCCAATGGAACTGCTTTGACAGTCAAATCTACTCTATTGGCAAGGGTCCATCATCTACTACAGTAGCAGCTTCACCAAAGGTCTCCGAGCACGGCACCGTTGTACTTGTCGAGGGCAATGTGATCGATATATCCGCAGGCACACAAGACTCAGATAGAATCGCAAGATTCCCACACGGAGTTCCCGCAGTCTCAGACGAAAGCCAAAGCGCATGGATGGAATACGTCTATATGCAACAACCCAAACCCACGAACGCAACCGGTGTCAAAGTCACTGTAAGTGTACTTGACCCCAACGGCAACATGTACAACGTAGGCACCGCAACCAGCGACTCAAACGGATTCTACAAATTGTCCTTTACACCTGAAGTTCCAGGAGAATACACTGTAGTTGCCAAATTTGATGGTTCAGAATCTTATTGGCCTTCAAGTTCAGAAACCGCTATAGTTGTGTCAGAGCCCCACTCAACACCAGCGCCAACACAAGTGCAGACTCCAACTGCAGCTGACACCTACCTGCTACCTGGAATCATTGGCATAATCATTGCAATCGTCGCAGTCGGAATTGCACTCGCACTGCTCATCACACGAAAACGACCATAAATACGCAAAACCGAAAACAACAATCTCCCTTCTCTTTTTTAGTCTCTTTGAATTCAAATCAGGGCTAAGTGGTTCTGGTTCAAGTCAAACGACGAATTACCGTTTGTCGAAATTAAGGTAGTAAATAGATGTGAAAAGCTATATTTTTTGGAGTCTCTCTCCAGGTAAAGACTACGTCAGCCTATCCTCAAATTTTGTTGCTGCCAGATACTTTATCTAATCTTTCAGTAGCATTTGCATAAGAGGTAACTTACGCATTATTTACGGTCGCTTGCGCTCTTTTTTTGCTGTTTATTCTCATTCGAAAGACATTGAAAACAACCACGAGCAAAAATATCGCTATTTTACCGTACAGAGGCACCGGTGCCCAAATAGCCAGAACCACCAAAGCTACACCAATCAACGCGTGCATAGCAAGGTTTTTCCAGTCGGTCAAATAACGCTTAAAGCCAGTTGCGCTTTTCTCCAAGATTTGCCCTGTTTTTCCCATAACCAAGCCTGTTATTTGAAGGTAGAAAAGTAGTTTTTTGGGCATATTAAAATGTTAACTATGTTTTGCAGGGATCCTGATAAGCAAATCTTAAGAACAAATATAAGAATACACAATCCAAGTAAGAGGTGAGAAAATTGAGCAGAACTCTACGCCAAGATTTCACATGCCCATCATGTGGGTACGTGATAAAGGCTCCTGTCACTAAAGAAGCAATCATGAAGCACCTTGATGACAAACATAAAACCGATGCAACATTACGCGCTAGAATAACAAAAAGTGATTTACTCAAACTGCTATAGACAACAATTTTTGCCTTTTCAATGATTTCAAAATCTAACCAATTTTCTTATCTACCTAATAAGCTACCAAAAAAAGAATAAAAATGAGCACGCGTGAGTCTAAACAGTTCTTCTTTTGATGAGTTCTGCAGCTTCTTTTGTATCAGGTAAGGGGTTGGTTGATATTGCTTTTATTTCTTCGATTTTTTTTATGGCGTTTTTGTCTTGTTTGTTCATTGTTGTCTCCTCAATTATACTTTATTTTTGAGTGTTTAAAAGCTTGTTTGCTTTCTCCAAAAGTCGGTAGCTATCGTTTGCTGGTAGTTTTCTTAAATTTGGCTCTGGTTAGAGTGCTTTTGTCATCGGAATGAGTCTTTAAATGTTCTGCAATTTGTTCTTCTGTAAAGGGCGCTCTAAACACTCTATGACATACAGGGCAAATAAACTCTTTAGGTATGCTCATTTTGTCACCTGTCATTATGTATGAAGTTTTTTCTTTTAAGCTTTTTATCAGTCAGTTTTTTCCATCTCTTTTTTAGTTTAAAACTGAAGTTTAGATTGGGGCTGAGTGAGCTTCACAAAACAGAAATAACAAACAAAATGATAGGGTTTATCAACACAACATTTCATGGTCTCACCTGTGCAGGTTTAACCGGCGGTATTGTCAGAACAGATTTTCGCAGAGTTCATAATACCCTTAGAAAATATAGGAAAAACGCAAAGTTGCGTGCCGATGCAAAAACGAACCGATCTTTCGCTTAACTGACCCTTAAAAAATTAAGGACATATCGATAGTTACTTCGATCGAAAAATTGCCGCTAGTGGGTCATGGGAAGAATAATCAACCAATTTGTGGTAGACCGATACAAAAACTAATTGAATTTTGCTTCAAAACGCAATTAATTCTTTTTAGGCTCCTATAACTTATTAGGGCTTGATTGCTTGCTAGAAATCCTTATTTTCCCCACTTGAAATGTATGCACTGAGAAGGAACAAAATGAATAAAAAAAATAATTCTATTAGGAACTCTATTAACAGTCGCCTTAGCTGTGTCGGCGTTTTCAGCCCCCGCTTCTGCAGCTACCAATGATTGGATCGGAAAAGGAGCAGTAGCACAATTCTACATAACAACAAACGCAGGTGCCAGAACCCACATTATAAACGCAGTTCTCATGATGGACAATAACGGAAAAGACGGCAAATTATACGTTAGCGTAGTTCATTTCACTGGAGCAGTTTCAACAGCTACTGGACCAGTAGAATGCAAATGGAACATGAATCACATAAGCGTTGAAGCAAGTTTAACATTTGACAACCCCACTGGCACTAATTTCGAAGGCACTCATATAATCGTGATTGAATGGCAAACTACAGGAGCAGCAAGCAATGGTCTTCAAACAATATCCACTGCTTATGGTATGACAACTGTTGTTGATGGCGCATTGAAAACTGGAACTGCACAGATGATACTTGATCCTGGAGCCAATTTGGGTTATCAGCACCAAGAAGGCTACCCATCAAATTGGGCTGCCATAGTCCATGGCGACGTAACAGTAAATTCGCAATAGACACCACACAAAATAAACCCAATACAGAGGCTAATTAACCTCTATTTTTCTTGTTAAAAAACCAAGATGGTTACACTTGATCAGGTCCTTTACCTTTAGGTAATGTGGTTATCAGCATTGCGTCAATCTTTCTGTGCAGCGTCCTAATTCGTTTTTGCTTGTAAGGTCTCCGAATCAGATTCAAACAAAAAGGGGGAGTAAGCGTTTGGTGGGTCAAAGCACGTTTTGGTGCAGATGCGTCAAATGGCTCTTGGTTGGGCTAAGTAGCCTCCGCGTCCTGCCAACGTTGACCCGTACCCAAACGAATCCAATTTTGGAATCATACTTCCCCTCAATCTCTAACTTTGTTTTTTGATAAAGGGTTTTTTATCGTATTTTTTGTACTACGAGGTTTAACAAAATAAAAATCTAACACAAGAAATCGCACTTTACAATAAAGAGTTAACCGCCAATAGTGTTTTTATTGTTTTAGAGCCATACGTCTCCAGAAAAAGAAAGCAAATAATGACTCTAAATGCCTAAGGAAGCTTGGTTTTCTTAGTTTGGATGGCCTGTTTTCGTACGCATCTCGAAATACGTCAAAACTGATCCTGAAATAGCTCAAAAGAAGCAAACAAAAAAGAGGCGATTTTTCTTAAGCTTCTCGTGTTTTCCCATGTTCCTTTTCCATATGCAAATCAAGATCGCACTCAGTAATGAAGGATTTTCCACAAACAGGGCAAACAAAAGCCTCTGTCTCCTCATTTTCGAGGGGCTCATGATCAGGCAACGGATTCTCTACGTCCGCTGAAGGCGGAACAACCTTATTCCCGTCTGCAGGACTTTCCAGCTCAGGTTTAATGTAGGGTAAATCTGACTCAGTCATAATAATCAAAAAAGGTTAGTTGACCTCTCTTTCTTAAACATATGTGACAGCCTCCCCACAGCAACAAAGATGATTCTCTTCTCCAAATAATTATCAGGGGATTTTCGACACTAAAAATGGGTTAATTTTTGAATTCTTAGGCTTTATTGCTCAATGAGCAATGCTGGTGTTTGAGTTTGAGCGGTGTGTTCAACGGTTATCTTTTGGCGTATCATCATTAGGGAAGTCTCAGTAAACGCAAGAACGCTCCGTCCCTGTTCCGTTAGGGTGTAGACTTTGCGTGGTCTGTCTGTGTTCATGTTCCAGGTGCTTTGGACTACTCCTTTCTTCTCCATTAATCCAAGCAGCGGATAAATGGTGCTGGGGCCAAAGTACACTCCGAAGTCTTTGCGTATGCCTGTTATTAACTCGTAGCCATGCATGCCTTCTCTTTGTAAGCGTTGCAGGATTATCATGTCTAGTAGGCCTTTGGTGAGTTTTGTTTGTGTTTCTTTTTGGTTTTTTGCGTTCATGGCTTTTACTTCCTACTTGTATCTTGTATCTTAAATAAGCCTATAAAGGCTGCTACATACCATAAGCATACTAAAACAAGACCTGTAGAACACAACTACACCATTTACCATCAAATAAACATCAAAAACACAGTTTTCATCTAAATTATTTGCCAAAAACGTACTGTAGAACAAGACTACACAAAACAGAAAAAACAAACAAAAAGAAGTGGTTTTAGTAAAACATAGCTAACTATGTTCACCAAATCATAAGCCGCACTCCTCAAGTTATTAATACTAAAAGGTTAGATACGGAAGCTTCTAAAGGAAGAGGAGGTGGAGTAGTATGAATACCAAGATTTCAGCAGTTATTATTCTGACTTTGCTTATTGGATTTATTTTTGTAAGTACAGTAGCTGCTTTCCCAACGGGCACTTCAGAAGTAACGGCAAAAGGAGTTGCACGCATAAGACTTGAAGACGGAAGAGTAATGCCAATCAGAGGAATAATGACAATAGATTTCGCATATGAACACCCATTTAAAAATGGACCCGTTACATATGGTATGATAATGATGGAATCCGCTGAAGGCGACAAAGCAGATAGGATAATTTGGCAATTCAACCCCGAAACTGATGTTAAATGCACAGAAACAAAAAAAGGCTTAGTAACAACCATTAACGCACACGCAGTATACTGTCCCTATCATGCTGACGGTGACAAGGACATACTCGGGCTAATCACAATTCAATACATACATGATATGCCTATAATACGTGCATCTGGAGAAAATATTGAATTCGTAGGAAATATTGTATCATTCGCATAATAAAACGAATATACAATCCTAACTCTTTTTTTAATGTGAACATGCAGGTCTCAAACCCATTAACGGTGGTATTATTAGCGAACAACTAACAAAGTATGTCAAAACGATGTTCTCAAGATATTTGGTAGGTGCGTGTTTTATCCATATTCTCTTCTGGTTGTTTTGCATTTTGTGCATCTGAAGAAGGATATTGTTGAATGGATATTCTCGTTTGCAGTTTCAACGTTCCAAGTTTCGCTTTCTGAGTTTCCACATGCTTCACAGACCACATGAATTGTTGGAAGCAGTCTAAGCATTACCTCTTGAGCTTGATCTATAACAGCGATTTCTGGCACCTTTCTAATTTTTAAGCTTGCTTTTTTGTTTTGTTCTTTATGTCCTATTGATTTTTGGAATTTGCATTTTGGACATTTAAGTGTAGAAGGGTATTTTTTCACGGTTTGAAGTATCGATCCGCATTTTGGGCAGAAGTCCATAGCAATCAGTCATTCTTCTTGTCTTGCTCTATTTGAGGTTGGGTTTGAAATAATACAATTGTGGTTCCAAACTAAGTAGTCAAAATAAGTGAAAAAGAACTGACTCGAAAGAATTTTTCATTTTAGTTAAATTCCAATGGGGTTGCCCTCAAATTCTCTGGGAATTCAGAGAAGGTAATTTATTGAACACCCCCTCCCGTGGAGATCTAACCCGCAAAACCCCTTTTTTTAAATGGAAGGATCTGTAGACCAATTTGGTACTTAGTTGGAGTTCCATAGATTTTCAAACATCAACTGACTCATGCTTACAATTTGGTAGTTGTTTGTCCATAGGCTTGGTACGGCTTTTTCAGATATAGAGATATTCATTTCTTCTTTGTTAACTATAGCCATACAAAAATCAAATTCTGAATCAACAAATTTTATTTTAAAATTTGCATTTTTAGACAGATTTTCGAGTCTTTTCTTGGTTGCGCTATGTAATTCAGTTTTTTTACTTATGGTTCTTATTTTGGCGCCTTTTGAAATCGCTGTTAAGAGACTGTCGTACAGGCAGGATGCCAGGAAGTCTATTGCGTTTCCCCCCGAGAGAACAATATCTATGCTTGATGCTTCCGAGTAGGCTTTTTGAAGATTCATGTTTACCCGTTTATGGTATGCCGTTATTATAAAATCCGATTTGCTGTCTTTACCTGCATTCCTGTCAGGTTTGTAAGATTGTTTGACTAACGATTGTATACTATTTTTTAACCTTGAGTCTTCATCTATTTTTTTCTGATAAAGACTTAAAGTGCCCTCGTTAAGGGGTATAGCTGTATATTGTTTGGGAGTAGCGACGATTTCTTCAACAAGCCCAAGTTCTTCAAGTGTTGGTATTATCCGATAGATATCCTGTCTGGCAATATTTGATTGTTTAGAAATTTTTTGTACTTCTGCCTTTCCCAAACAAGTAAGCGTTAAATAAATCTTGGCTTGTAACTTGGTAAGTCCTAACTTTTCCAGTACCTCAAGAACTTCATAGTTCTGAATAATTTCCCCTCTCTTCCCCTCTCAACTTTGCATCTTCCTTAAAAAAATTACTTATTTTAAGCGTTAATTTGAACAACCCACAATTATATTCTTCAAGTAGCCACCTCTCGACATTGGGCAAGCTGAGTCTGGGATGCTTTCAACCTGCAGTTCTTGCTGACTTTCTCGAGAATTAAATCGCCAAGGCGCCTAAATTAATCAAGGGATAACCTCGTCCTTTATGAAACAATGGGTGTTGTTGGGTTTTAATTGATCCAGGGTCACTTTCCATGTCCAAGTTTTGTGGTTGTCACAAGACGCACTTGTTACAAACACTAAAATTGATTCAACTCCCTTTTGGCTACACCCAAGGAGAATAAAAATGAACAAAAACAAACAGAATATAGTCTCAATATCTCTCGTGATACTAATAGCAATGGCAACGATCATCCAACTTTCTGCAATACCCCCAACAGCAGCCGAAGACATCCCTGTTTATCTGAAAGTTTACGCTGAACCTAATCCCGTCGGAGTCGGTCAAGTTGTTTACATAAGCCTCTTTTTCACGAAGCCAATACCAGTAGTTGGTGCATCAGGTGGCGCTAGTCTATACACTGGTTTAACCATCAATCTGATTAAGCCAGATGGAACCAACCAGACCTTCGGTCCATATACAAGTGACACAACAGGAGGCGTTGGTGGAATAGAATTCACACCTGAAACCACTGGAAACTACACAGTTCAAGCATTCTACAATGGACAAACAATCAGCGGTACTGTCTCTGGTCAAGTTCTTACCTACAACATACTTCCTTCACAGAGTCAAGCAGTCACTTTTACGGTGCAATCTGAACCGCTTCCAGGAAATTTCATGACGCCTCTTCCAACTGAGTACTGGTCTCGTCCAATTTATGCTACGAACTATGATTGGGCTCAACTTGGCGGTAACTGGTGGGGATTAGGGAAACCTAGCTTCACTGATACAGGCGGTTATGATGCGACAGGCAATAACTTTAATCCATACAGTCAAGCGCCTGATTCTGCGCACATTATGTGGGTTAAGCCAACAGCTTTCGGAGGCCAAGTCGGATATCCAATCAGTTCAGACCAAGAAAGCCACTATACATCTACTTCAATTCTGTACAGGCAATTTGAACCAGTCATTCTAAACGGCATCATCTACTACAAAGTATACACCAACACACCAACCACTGAAACAAGCGTAGAAACCCCAGGCTGGAACGCAGTAGACCTACGCACAGGACAACTACTATGGCACAAAGACACCAAAGACACACTAGACTTTGGATTTGTCATGCAGTTCCACACAGTACAAGAATACGGAACCCAAGCATTCCTAGTTGGAAGCTCTAAGAGTCCAGCAATGTTCAGTTCTGGAATGGGTTGTTGGCAACTGTTTGATCCAATGACAGGCTACTTCATCGCAAACATCACCGATGTACCAGCTACAACAGCCGCAGGTTTAGTTGAAACAGAAGATGATAACGCTCAAGGCGCAGTATACATTTACACGGTTAACGGTACTTACCCGAATTTGACTTTAACAATGTGGAACTCAACCAGATGCTTGCAAGGCCCAAGGATGACCTCAGTTATCCGCCCATCAGGTAATATAAGCTATTCACAAGGTTACCAATGGTCAGCTCCGATCCCCTCAACTATAAACGGCGTAAACATCACCGATGTAAAAAATGCCCTCAAGAACCCGCAACTGCAAGTATATCTTAGAACCAACGAAGTGCTCTTATTACGTGCTTACGGTGAAGCCATGGATACCTTTGCTTCAGAATTCGGTGAAGACTCAGAAATCGAATTAGCTATGGATGCAAAAACAGGCCAAGTACTATGGGGTCCTGTGAATAGAACACTGCCAAGATTCCATGAAATAAATGGCATTGCTGCAGGCGACGGATACTACGTTGAACACGACAAAGACACAAACATAGCATATGTTTACAGTCTGGAGACAGGCCAACAGATTGGCGGTCCAATTCAGCTGGAAGGCAACGCACTTGGCACTCTCTCAAGAGGTGGAGCAATCGCTTATGGCAAATGCTATATCTGGGATTTCGGAGGATATGTAAACGCAATCGACCTTGAAACAGGCACACTAGCATGGACCTATGAACCAAGAGACGCGGGATATAACACGCCTTATGGTGTCTACCCGCTCTGGCACTTTGGCTCACACAGCATAGCAGACGGTAAACTGTTCCTCTCTGAGAGTCGTATGTATGACCCTCCAATGTTCTCTGACGCACACAAACTTGCATTGAACTGCACAGATGGCACAATAGTTTGGAAAGCACTAGGATTCTACGGACGTGAACCAAGTGCAATCGCAGACGGTTACTTAGTCGCTTGGAATAGCTATGATTGCCAAATCTACACTTACGGCAAAGGCCCGACCGAAATCAAAGCAAACATCGCAAACAACATTGTCCAGCAGGGCAGCAGTGTTTTGATCACTGGCTCAGTTATGGATATATCAGCAGGAACAAAGGACTCAGACAGAACCGCACGCTTCCCCAATGGAGTCGCATGTGTCTCTGAAGAGAGCCAAGAAGCCTGGATGGAATATGTATACATGCAGCAGCCAAAGCCCACAAACGCCACAGGTGTTCCTATTGAGCTGTTCGTAGTTGACGGCAACGGCAATTATCGCAGTATAGGAACAACGGTCTCAGATTCAACGGGTTTCTTCAGTCTACAATGGACACCAGACATCGAAGGCAAATACACAGTCTACGCAACATTCGCTGGCAGTGAATCATACTGGCCATCGCAAGCAACCACAGCATTCGCAGTTGATCCGGCAGCAGCAACACCAGCACCAACAGACGCACCAGTGCAATCAGCAGCTGACTTATACTTCGTACCAGCAGTCATCGGCTTGCTCGTAGCAATCATCGTTGTCGGTCTGTTGACCATCTTAATGCTCAGAAAACGACCATAAAGGTGCAAAAGCATGCAAAAAATAAATTTCCCTCCCTTTTTTAGTTTCAATTTAATCATGAGCCAAGCTGGGGCTGAGAAGACTTCTAGTTTAATTAATAAAGTTCATTCATTTTCTTTCCTTCCAAAAATCTTGTCTCTAGAAGTCTCAGTTCACCCAGTGTTGGAAAAAATTTTCTCTATTAGGTGTTGGAAAAGTTTGGGGCTGAGTGGGTTCTGGCTCAAGTTAACGACAGATTGCCGTTTGTCGCTAGTTTGCATTTTTCTTTCTCCAAAAAGAAGTCTATAGCCAGAATCCCAGCAAACCCATTATCCAAGATAATTAAGAATTATTTTTTAGAGCTAAAGCAATTAACATTGAGAAAAAGTAGTCAGTTTTTGGACTGATTAGAAGCTATAAGCAACCTCATAGCAATAATTTTGATTGCGCACTCGCGGTTTTAGAGTAAAAAATTTTAGTTATAATAATATTTTTTTGTTAAATGATGGAAATAGCTTAACATTAATAAATGCGTTTAACTATTGAAAAAAGTAGTGATTTTATGAACGCAAAATATCAAGTATATAGAGATGTTTCTGGAAAATTTCGCTTTCGGCTAAGAGCTGAAAACAATCAGATAGTAGCTATAAGTGAAGCATACGAAAACCATGCAGGATGTCTCAATGGCGTAAAAAGTGTACAGAGTAACTGCGGCTCAGAAATCGAAGACATGACCGCTGAAGGAGCAAGAATTCCAAATCCAAAATACCAAGTTTTCTATGATAAAAGCTGCGGATACAGATTTCACTTGAACGCTAGAAACGGTGAAATTATAGCTGCAAGTGAGGGGTATGAAACTAAAGAAGGCTGTATGAATGGAATTAGAGCAGTGCAAGCTGCATGTAACGCAGAAATTGAAGATCTATCAGTTGCAAAACCAGCCGAAACAAAGGAGCCTGCGATGGAAACCGCGGCAGTGGCAAGTGCTGTAGAATCAGAAATGGTTGAGGCTCCAGTATGCTTAGATAAAGAGCTTAAAGTAGAATTGTATGATCTGCCAGAAACAGTTGCTAAAGACGAAATTGTGCATTTCAAGGGCAAAATCAGTGAAAACTGCCAAGGTAAAGGGAAAATCCCAGTTTCAATTCGTGAACATGATCGCTCATTCTTACTCGATAAGGTTTTAGCTGTAGGATATGCTGAAGAAGACGGGTCTTTCACTATCGGTTGGCGGGCGAAGACTTTTGATTTCTGGGATAACAAAGGCGAAATATACGCGCAGTACGACAGATCTGAGAAACCTAAACATGTTAGAAGCGAATTTAAGAAAATACTTGTAAAATAGGTTGAAAATATAAAACATAAAACTTTTTCTTTTTTCATTTTTTTTAAAATTATATCAAAATAACATGGTGTAATTATTGACGTTTCTGTTTTCCTTTTTGCGAGATAAAAGAAAACCCCCATAATAAAACCACTCACATGCGCGCAAAATACGCCGAATACGCCAACATAGGCGGAAACAAAACTGCGGCTTATGGGCAGACAAAAGTATGTCTCTATTAAGATTTCTTTCATGATCCAATTGCTCGTTATGTCATCTGCGTTTTGAGTAGCCACTTCCACAAGGGAACGAACTTGACTGTTCTGGTGCCAATTGCTGTTGTTCCTTCGTAGTCCCATGTAATGACAAGCAGGTTTTCGCATCTTAATTCAGACGCGGCAATTTCTAAAGCTTCCAGTTCTCGTTCTTCTATCTCGTTTTTAGCTGAGGCATAGGTTACTTGAATGAGTTGCTCTACGGATTCATCGGCTTTCACCACGAAATCTACTTCTTTACCTTGGTGGTTTTTCCAGTAGTAGACTTCCCAGTTTACGTTATGATAGAGGTTTCTTCTCAGAAGCTCAATGAATACTATGTTTTCCATTAGTCGGCCTTGGTCTTTGCTCAGTTTAAAGGCTATATTACCTGCTAAGCCATTGTCAATGCAGTAGACTTTTTTGGGGGCTTTGAATTGTTCTTTTAGTTTGTACGAAAACCTTTCTAAGAAATATATGAGGTATGAGTCTGAGATGTAGGCGCCGTATTTTGATATAGTGTGTGCATCTTTTATTCCTATGGACTTTAGCTTGTTGAAGGTTACTTCTTTTCCTGTGTTTGAAATTAGGAATTTTGCGAGTTCTCTTAGGTTTTGGGGGTTTCTTATTTTATGGTGTCCGATTATATCGTTTTCTATGATGTCTCTGTAAATGGTGTTTAGGATTGCGCTGCCGAATTTGTTGACTTCGGGGAAGCCGCCTTTCTCTAAGTATTCTGAAAGGTTTCTTTTTATGGTGGCGATGCTGGTTGTTGAGTATTCCCAGTTTTCGTCTAACGTTACGCCTGTTGCGCGCAGGTGTTCTTTGAAGCTGAAGGGCAGAAGCTCAACGTCGAGGTGTCTTCCGGTTAGGTAGGTGGCGAGGTCTCCGCGGAGAAGGTCGGAGTTGCTTCCTGTTATTACGATTTTGTTGGCTGTTCTGAGTCTACTTACGAACCTTTCCCAGCCAGGAACTTTCTGTATTTCATCGAACATGAGGTATTCTAAGTCGCTGCCATACAGCTCATAGAATGCCTGTAGGACTTTGTTTAGTTCTTCGGCTTTTAGTCCAACTAGTCGTTCGTCGAAGAAGTTTATGTATCCAAATTTTTCTCCTTTGAGGAGTAGCCATGTGAATATGGATTTGCCGCATCTTCTTATCCCTAGAATTGCTAGCATGTTAGGTTTTGTCAGGTAACTTCTGACTTGTTGGTTGTCTGTGTCTCTTTCTATGATTTTCTCTTTTTGGAATAGCTCCTCTTGAGCTTCGTGTTGTGAAGTGATTACTGCTTTTAGTTCTTCAACTTCCATAGTTATTTAAATTCACATACATTTTATAAAAGTTTGTGATTAAGCTTTTTTAAGGCGACAACCTCTTTCGAGTATGAACGTTTCAAGAAAAGAGCGGTGCAAAGCAAAATCCCAAGTAACGGGAATTGAAAGACCAATAATTCTTAGGAAGAGAACCTGTTCTTTTGAGACTTGGGTAGTTATTTGTCCGCATAGTGCTTCTTTTATAGCGTAACCTTTCATCCTGCTATGTGGGTTTTCGATGCTATTGGTAGTTTGATGTTTTCTGGTGCTGGAGAGGTTGCTTGTAGGTGCCTACTCCTATGAACCCCGAGCTAAAAGGCAAAATATGCTTTGCCTGACTGGCAAACCGCTACATAGTTTTTAATAACTTTGCACACTTAGTAACTAACTGCGAGTAAGACCTATCCGAGGCAATGATGCCCGCACTTGTGGGATGGGAGTACTAGGATGGGGGTCGCACTTCTATTTTCTCCACAGAAACTTAAAGGCCCCAACTTTTTCCTCAATTATCTTAACGTATTCATCGTTGCTACGCTCATACTTTTGAAAATACGCACCTGCCACCGCATCAACAGCTTGGAGGCATAGTTCAGTCTCTGAAGAAACGTGTTCCGAAGATATACTGTCACGAGAAAAAGATGCTTTTTTCTCAGAAAACTGCTACCAGCAACGCGTCAATCTTTCTCTGCAACGTCATAATTCGTTTCTGCTGACCTAAAAGCATACTCATAGCCATAGGCTCAAAAACAAACGGATTACACGCATTACCCCCAGCCACCACGTTACCTCTAACCAAATCCATCAACTCATCAAACGCCTGCTTCTCCTCATCACTGGGCAAACTCTCTCTGAACGGTTTCCAGCGGCCAATCTCTTCCTCAACTGCCACACGATAAGACGGCACAGTCTTACCCATGCCCGCTTAGGCCTCCAAACAATCTAAAATTGCTTTCATACCCTATCCCTCGGAGCTCAAGCATTAGCTGAAATCAAATATAAAACCAAACCACAAACGACAATTCCAAGCAGTGGAGGGTGCAGTGAAAGTCAAGGTGTTGAAATTAGTGAAAAATTGAATCGATTAATCAAATGCTTCGGAGTTCTGTTGCAGACGAAGGTTTGTTTGTTTTGGAGCAAGAAAGAGATGTGTTACGTGAGGAAAGCCTTCAAGATCAAGTAAGCCATGCCTAAACGTGCGGGTTATGCGTTAAAGAAGCTTAATGAGACTTAAGACAAAATACGAATAGAAAAGCATCAGATAAATTCCATATTTGGATATAATGCACGGCTTCTATTTTTATAGTAAGGGAGAAAGTGTTAAATCAAAAAAACAGAGGTTCTTAGTAGCTTCGTTTTTTGTTAACTAAAAAAAGGTTAGAAATTTATGTGTTCAGAAAATACAACATCACCTGAGGATCCACATTGCTCGCCGCCACGGGGCAGGAAGCCAAAGATGCCGATTTACAGATGCTCCTGCGGACAGGAGATCCTGATTGTTCCAGACTTAAACCAGATGGCGTTAGCTATTAGTAATCATCTGGTTGAACACAAAAAAATCACTGGGCAGATGTTGTCTGAGGTTTATTTGACGCAGGAAATTCTAGCGTGTCTAAGCAAGAAAATAAGGTAAACCAAACGGATATAGGTGTATTTTTAGCGTTCGATGAGTAGGGGACACGTATCTATAGTATTTTTTAGAAATCGATTGATATTTTCATTTTCTTTCTCCTAAAGAGTAATGACCAGAAGCCCCAGCAAACTCGGCTATTGAAACCGATACCCATGGTTACCTAAATCTCAAATTGAGTGGATTACGTTTTTTGTTTTTTAAAAAAGGGAAAATTTGTGATGCTAAAGCCGCTAATTTACTTTTGAGCCACAGGACTCGCAAAAACGGGCAGAAGAATTAATTTGAGCTCCACAATTTTCGCAGAACCTTGGTTTAGGTTTAGATACAGTCACCGCTTTGGTAGCCTCAATAGAAACCCCACAAGAACTGCAGAATTTTGCCGAAGAATTAATAGCCGTACCGCATGAAGGGCAATCTATGGTAGAAGCGTTTTTTGGTTGAATTTGGTTAGCTGGCGGAGATGTAATTGTTGAATTTGAAAAAGTTGGCTGCGGTGGCGGCACATCATGTGTAGGCAAAGGATTGAGCGTTGGGCCTGAAGTATTTTGGGGTTGTGGTGAGCGTAGATTTGTGATGGCTGAATTAATTGCGGCTACCCAATCCTCGTTTTTTGAGAGGCCGCTTCCGAGTATGAAAGAATGCGCGGGTTTTATGTTAGAACAGTTGTTGTCGATTCTAAGGTAAGATGAACCGAAGTGTCGTGCTGTTTCAACATGCGTTATGTTTTTGATTGGAATAGAGTAGCTTCCAGAGTAGTTTACAACATCATCTAACTCTGCTTTTGAAATTCTTTTCTCAGATGCCCTAGCAGCAAGGGCGCCGCCTAAAGCGTACATTGCTGCTCTAGCTGATCCGCCCTTGTTTATGTATACAAATCTTTGATTAGTCAGAATGATTGTCCCAACATCCGCAAATGCTCCAGCTTTCAATCCAAAAGACGGCGGATGCTCGCCTTCATAGGCTTTAACGCCTGATTCACTTTTGAGAATCATTTCTGTCTCAGACATAACTGTTTTTCCCCTAATTTTATTTAGAGCTAACTCGTTTTAAATGTATTTACCAAAACAGAAACATAGCAGCGGGGACCAATATTGGCAAATAACCCATTAATGAAAACTGTGATATTTGGATTCTTACTCACAGCTCTAGGCTTATTGATGATTTTTGCCCCTGGACTTGTCGGAATAGACGGTTTTGATGGTGGATACGCAATTTCTTTTGCTGGATTATTTGTAGCAATAATGGGGTTGGTTGTAGCTGGATTTTATTATCAACAAGCAAAAATCTTAGACGGAATTTTGCGTGGAGACGGATTGTTGGCTCACTGGACCTTTGACGATCAAATGTGGCAAGAATATACACAAAAAGAGTATACTGAGGAAATAAGTGAAAAGAAAGGTCTGTTTTTAATTGTTTCTTTTTTTGCTTTGTTTTTTGGGTTTTTGTTTTGGTTTTTGGATAACGAAGCAGGTTTTGTTGTTTTCCTTGTAATGTTGGGTTTAATTGGTTTGGTGGGTTTCACATGGCGTTTTTCAGCGTGGTATAATAGAAGACAAAACATTGGAGGCGTCAAAGAGGCCTACATTGCCCAAAGCGGTGTCTATATGAATCAGCGCCTCTACACTTGGCGATTATTTAGTGCTAGATTATTAAAAGTTGAAATAAAGAATGAGAAAGCATGGTCGGTTCTGAAGTTTAGGTACACTGCATTTACTGTTCCTGGTCCACAAACCTACACTATTAGAGTGCCTATTCCTATTGGTCAAGAAGAAACAGCGAAAAATATTGTACTGCAACTTAATTCATAATTGAGCGCCGCTATATATCGTGAATTCATAAGTCAAATATTGTATTGCGCCAAACAAAAGAAAGATAAACCTTGGTTCATTGCCCCAGTTGCGGTAAAGAAGTAAGCAAACCCTCAAATGTGATTAAAAATCACTGTTTAACTGTAAAAGTGTACTATTGCAGAAAATGCCATCACAACTTCAGAGTCACACTCAACCAGGCAGAGTACTGTACCCTTCAACTTAGATTTCCGAACTCAAATGCTCGACTGGGTGCATCCTCGAAAGTTAAAACTAAACTTTAGGGCTAAAAGAGGTCTCTTGGGGATGTTGCTGTTCCTGTCTTGTTTAGTTTTTCATTTAAAGAATTATGAAACAACTTGAACGTGGCTCAATTGCAATGTTAAACAGGGTTTGTGTGAATTAATTGATCTCATAATATGGTGGTCGGAGTCATATTTCCGCTTCCGCAATAACAGTATTATATATTGAATGTTAATACAAAACATAAAACCCGTATTGAAAGCCTCTCCCCATAGGGCATGGCGGACTACTCCGTCATGCCTATGGAGGCCCTGGCATTTTTAGCAATCCCTCAACCGTTATTCAGGAGAATTTATGTTAAAAGCAGGCAAAATCTTGCTATATTAAACGTCGTATGTTTGCATATAGCATATTACACTATTTTTATATTGTGTCGTGAGGTTTTTTGTTTGGTTTGAGTTGCAGTTGTTTTTAGGATCGACGCACGACTCTTTTTTACAGCTGCAAATTCAAACCATTTTAAGCGCTAACTTGGTATAACATTGTTTATGAATATAAATTTTAATGCCGATAATTTAGCGGATAAAAAAAGAAACATCAAGCGTGCTTTCAGACTTTGTAAAGAAACACTATCTAAGTCTATTGTTTGATATTTATGTTCTGATTTTGTTCGACTACTTCTAATACACGCCTTTTAAGGTCATCCGAGCTACTTATGTTAAGTAATTTTAGGACTTGTTTGTTTTCTTAAAAATACAGTCTTGCCCATTCAACTAAAGTTTTAGAAACGCTAATTTTTGTTTCTTGCTGTTTAGACCTCGACATGATTGTCAGATAAATTCAGTAAATTATCTAAAATATTAATTGTGCGTATTTGTAATAATTATGTTGGTTATCTGTGGTACCATTCGAAGATGGCTTTACATGCTTCTCTGGAGTAGCCGCACTCAGGGAGCTCATTGAAAACAGCGTCTTCAGCTTCAAAGTTCTTCATACCGTGCTTTTTGTTGTTTTTGTATTTAAACGGTGTGAACTTTAACTAAGCGTTGTATATCTGTACAACGAGACTACAGTTAAAAGCCATAAATTAGATTTTGCAGTAAACGCGCGCTAGGAAGGAAAAAGGTTTATGTTAATAGCTCGCTAAGGATGAAAATAAAAGGAAGAAAACAGGTCAATGAAAGTACTATCAATCTGCGGAGCCGCTAACAAAAAACGCAATACCGCCACCATGTTAAAGAGCGCGTTCGACGGCGCACTAAGTGTACCTGGAACTACCGGGGAAATTGTTTACCTGTATGACCTTAACTTTAAGGGATGTATTGGGTGCCACTCTTGCAAGCTTCTTGATGAACGCAAGTTCGCACGCTGCGCCATGAGAGATGACTTAACTCCAGTTTTGGAGAAAGCTATCGCTGCGGATCTTATCTTGATCGGCTCGCCGATTTACTTTGGCGATGTAACCGGTCAGACACGCTCATTTATCGAGCGATTTCTCTTTCCCGGTATGACATATAACAAAGAGCGCCTCCCCACTTATCCAAAACCCCACAAAGTTGGCTGGGTATTTACTATGAATGCGCCCTGTGAGTTGTACAAAGATTTTTTCGCCGGGCTGATCAGCATGATGAACTACGTTATCGGTGAGTCTGAGTATGTAACGGCATGCCAAACTCAGCAGTTTGAGGATTACTCAAAATACGCCGCAACCTATTTTGATGTAGAAGCTGTCAAGAAACGCCACATCGAACAGTTCCCCAGGGATTGCAAAGCTGCATTCGAGATGGGGAAAAGACTGGCAACCGAGTAACTTTTTTACTCCCCCAAAGATGACTTTTTGTTCTCAGCTGGCATTAGCTTTGGGCGATTCGATTGTCTGTTCATGCTTTTCTATGAGCCATTTCCACACAGGCATCGCCGTCACTTTTCTGCCATTTACTTTTATTTCTTCTTCTTGCGCGTTAGTTAGCAGCAGCCCTTCCTTTAAATCATATTCTTTCATGGCAGCCAAGAGTCCGTTGAGTTCGCGTTCTCGGTTTTTTTCGTTAATTTCATAGCATACTTGGATTGCACATAGAACTTGTCTGTTCTTGGCAGCGACGAAGTCGCATTCGCTTTTTTGGTCGGTGAAGTAGGTTACCTCGTAGTCTGTGTTTAAGTTTGTGAATACAAGGTTTTCTAGAAGTTTGCCTTTGTCTTTTGAGAATGTCCTTGATAAGACGTTGATAAAGCCGTTATCCGCTAAGTAGAGTTTTTTGTCGTTAACTACTTGTTTTTTTATGGAGTAATCGAATTTGTTTATCGTTGTGGCGAAATATGTTTGCTCAAGGTATCCGATGAACTTTTTAATGGTGTTGACGCTTTTTACGTCAGTGAACTTTTTTAGTGAATTGAAACTGAAGCGACTAGATACATTAGAAATCATATACAAGTAAAGTTGCCTAAGCGTTAGCGCATCCTCAACTTTGTATCTGGCAACTATATCCTTCATTACTATGTCATTGTAAACTTCTGCTAAAAGCTCTAAATCGCCAAAGACAAGGTACTCTGGCATTCCACCCCTTGACAGGTAATCCTCAAAGTGCTTTTTTATTTCAATTCTTGATTCAACTCTAAGCCAGAGTTCCTTAGTCGGCTCTACACCCTTTAAAGATAGAAATTCTAGGAACGAAAAGGGCCTAAGAGTTATATCGATATGTCTTCCTGTCAGTTTTGTCCCTATTTCCCGACTAAGCAAAGCGGCACTTGAACCCGTAATTATGAATTTGAACCCCTCCTCGTAGAATCTTCTTATGAACGTCTCAAAGTGAGCCACGTTTTGAACTTCATCCAAAAAGAAGGTTTTGCTCTTACCAAACAAACTGACTAACGCTTCATAGAGCCTGTTAAAATCGTTCGCCTTGAAGCCGAGCAATCTTTCATCTTCGAAGTTTATGTAATAGAAATTTTCATCATTGTAATATTTTTTTATAATCTGCCTTAGTAGCGTAGATTTTCCACTGCGCCTTAAGCCGGTGAGGACTATCACGTGAGGGAGTGAAAGCTTTTTTTCGATTTCCCGTATTAGGTCTCGTTCTACACCGTAGTCTTTCTTTAGGATTATGTCTCTTTGTCTGATTAGGATCTCTTTGATTTCATCTTCTGAAAGCATGAGAACAAATATCTAAAATGCGCTTATAATTCTTTTCATTGCCATTGAATAAAAATTAAACATTTATTTCAGTCATAATGAAAGAAAATCATCTAAAACGAGGCGCAACTCTAATTGACCCTACGCTACAGCCCGAACCTGCTCGTCCCCAGAGGGGCTGGCATGTTTGTTTGTGTCCGCATCCGCCTTGGCATTTATGCTTAGCTACCCATATCGGCGGCAGCAATTCATACTGGCCATCACATGCAGTCACAGCATTCAACGTTGCGCGAGAGCCAGCCACACATACACCTCAACCAACACAACCTGAATCTTTAGCTAATCAAAATATTCTACCGGGCATAATTGGCATAATCGCTGCAATCGCAATCGGCTTCGCAGTCACTATACTAGTCCTAAAGAAAAAACCATAAAGTGAAAAAAATGAAAACAACAATCTCCCTTTCCCTTTTTTAGTCTCTTTGAATTCAAATCAGGGCTAAGTGGGCTTTCTGGTTCAAGTCAAACCACAGATTGCCGTTTATCGCTAGTTTGCATCTTTCTTTTCTCCAAAAACAAGTATAGTGCCAGAGCTCCAGCAAACCCACTTCTTTGTTCCTGGACTTTTAACGGTTAGTATTGGCTGTTGTTTATTTTAACTCCGAGATTTTGATGTCATGAGCGAATCGTTGAAGATCCCTATCTTGAGAATAAACCACGGCTGCTCCATGATAAATTGCTGTAGCTACAATTAATGCGTCAGGAAGTTTTCCGCCTTTTTTCGCACGTAGACTCGCTGCTATATCAGCAATTTCAAATGTTACAGGAATAATCTTAAAGCCATTAAGAGTCAAATCGCTAAGTAGATTTTTCGCTTTGATTGCTTTTGCGTTGTCCTTGGCCAAATAGAAACCGGTTAAGACTTCAGCGACTGTTATTGTAGATAGAATGCATTCATCTTTTCCTTTCGTTATTGCCTGAAGAATTTTTTCTGTTTTGCTGGCTTCTGGTTCTATGCCTTCGAAAAAATAGATGAGGATGTTTGTATCAAGAGCTATTTTCATTGTGATCCCATTCTTCACGGAGTTTTTTCTGGTATTTGACTGGGTCGCCGAAGACTCCTTTGCCTAATCCTTTCATTTCAGCTACTGGGTTGAATGGTTTTAGTAGCAAGCCTTCTTTTGTATCGTTGATTTCTAGTATGATTCCTTCTTCAATGTTGTGTTTTTTACGAAGTTTTTTTGGGATTACAACTTGGCCGCGCATGCCAACTTTAACTTTTTCTGTCAAGTAAATGCACAATCAGATAGAATATAAATCAGAGAAATAAATATTCCTATAAATATTAAATCAGAGCATTCAAATGTGTGTCAGCACACCTTTTATTACGTTTGCTGCATTGGTCGAAGCCAAAATACAGACGGCTTTTATTATTGCGCACATTTTTCTCAGGGAACTACTTATTCCAACGTCTATAATACTACTCACAGCAATAAATTTTGATTGCGCACTCATGGTTTTAGAGTAAAAAATTTTAGTTATAATAATATTTTTTTGTTAAATAATGGAAATAGATTAACATTAATAAATATGTTTAACTATTGAAAAAGTAGTGATTTTATGAACGCAAAATATCAAGTATATAGAGATGTTTCTGGAAAATTTCGCTTTCGGCTAAGAGCTGAAAACAATCAGATAGTAGCTATAAGTGAAGCATACGAAAACCATGCAGGATGTCTCAATGGCGTAAAAAGTGTACAGAGTAACTGCGGCTCAGAAATCGAAGACATGACCGCTGAAGGAGCAAGAATTCCAAATCCAAAATACCAAGTTTTCTATGACAAAAGCTGCGGATACAGATTCCACTTAAACGCTAGAAACGGCGAAATTATAGCTGCAAGCGAGGGATATGAAACTAAAGAAGGATGTATGAACGGAATAAAAGCAGTACAAGCTGCATGTAACGCAGAAATTGAAGATCTATCAGTTACAAAACCAGCCGAAACAAAGGAACCTGCCATGGAAACCGCGGCAGTAGCAAGTGCTGTAGAACCAGAAATGGTTGAGGCCCCAGTATGCTTAGATAAAGAGCTTAAAGTAGAAGTGTATGATCTGCCAGAAACAGTTGCTAAAGACGAAATTGTGCATTTCAAGGGCAAAATCAGTGAAAACTGCCAAGGTAAAGGGAAAATCCCAGTTTCAATTCGTGAACATGATCGCTCATTCTTACTCGATAAGGTTTTAGCTGTAGGATATGCTGAAGAAGACGGGTCTTTCACTATCGGTTGGCGGGCGAAGACTTTTGATTTCTGGGATAACAAAGGCGAAATATACGCGCAGTACGACAGATCTGAGAAACCTAAACATGTTAGAAGCGAATTTAAGAAAATACTTGTAAAATAGATTGAAAATATAAAACATAAAACTTTTCTTTTTTCATTATTTTTTTTTAAATTATATCAAAATAATATGAGCGTTGCCACTAAAATGCGCTTATAATTCTTTTCATTGCTATTGAATAAAATTTAAACATTTATTTCAGTCATAATGAAAGAAAATCATCTAAAAAGAGGCGCAACTCTAATTGACCCTACGCTACACTCCGAACATGCTCGTTCTCAGAGGGGCTGGTATGTTTGTTTGTGTCCGCATCCGCCTTGGCATTTATGCTTAGCTACCCATACCCTATCCCTCGGAGCTCAAGCTTTCGCAAAAATTCGCCTTACAGTTTATCTATTAACTCCATTATTTTGGCGTAGGTTTCAACGTTACAGCGCCAACCAGAAGAAACCATGTCCTTAACAGCCGCCTTCGCCTGCT